>ERZ857693.83-NODE-83-length-129082-cov-9.125896_pt1 | contig 129082 bp, 75 predicted proteins | sample MGYA00519765_ERZ857693 | MGnify/ENA primary metagenome ERZ857693 (study PRJEB31778, sample SAMEA3449354) | human gut metagenome | biome: human gut; feature: human-associated habitat; material: faeces | place: United Kingdom | collected 2010/2012 ... | reverse complement strand
CGGCCAAAACGGAAGCGGACATCATTGTGATGTGCGGCGTTCACTTTATGGGTGAAACAGCGAAGGTGCTTTGTCCGAACAAGAAAGTGCTGGTGCCCGACATGGAAGCAGGTTGTTCGTTGGCGGACAGTTGTCCGGCGGACAAGTTTGCGCAGTTTGTCAAAGAGCACCCGGGACACACCGTTATTTCGTACGTCAACACAACGGCTGCGGTTAAAGCGGTAACGGATGTGGTGGTAACTTCCACCAATGCACGGCAGATTGTGGAAAGCTTCCCAAAAGATGAGAAAATAATTTTTGGTCCGGACCGGAATCTGGGTAATTATATCAACTCAGTTACGAACAGGAATATGCTTCTTTGGGACGGAGCCTGCCATGTACACGAACAATTTTCGGTTGAAAAGATCGTGGAACTGAAAGCACAACATCCGGAAGCATTGGTACTGGCACATCCCGAATGTAAGAGTACGGTGCTGAAACTGGCGGACGTGGTAGGTTCTACGGCTGCATTGCTGAAGTACGCTGTGAATCATCCCGAAAACACATATATCGTAGCTACCGAATCGGGCATTCTGCATGAGATGCAGAAGAAATGTCCGCAGACAACGTTTATTCCGGCTCCTCCTAATGATAGTACGTGCGGATGTAATGAGTGTAGCTTTATGCGGTTGAATACGTTAGAGAAGCTGTATGAGTGTCTGAAGAATGAATCGCCGGAAATTACGGTGGATCCTGAAGTAGCAGAAAAGGCAGTGAAGCCGATTCAACGAATGTTGGAGATTTCGGCAAAGTTGGGATTATAAGAAATTATTTCGGTTTACTTACTGGATATCTTTGAAAGAAATATCTAAAAAGAAAAGGAGAAACTTGACAACAATAAGTTTCTCCTTTTCTTTTTAGTGTTAATATATTGCGAAAGACTTTATGACCGGATTATCTTTAGCTTCTTCTATTTCCAACTTTACAACAGATAAGGAGTGAGTTGGAAAGTGTTCGATCCGTTTATGACCGATACAACTTCCTTCAGAAAGTTGTATCCATTTTCCATTACACAGACCTTTTAGTTTATATTTCAGAACTCTTTCTCCAAATGCTATATCTTCTGACAATACGATACGGCTTATATTAGTCTCTTTGTTTAACCGGATAGATAGTTCGTATCCTTTGCCTGATATTTTTCGGATAGGTTTTGAAAATGTTTTTCGTATAATGTCACCGAATTCTTTCGCTCTTTTTACATCAGCATCAGGAACCAAGCCGTTCTTATCTATTACTAAACCAAGCAGCATATTGGTATTACGTCCTACACTGGTTTCATATTTAAGTAAAAGCTCATCAGTAGAAAATATCAGATGATCTTCATTAGCGCGCCAAAACCAACCACCTTGGAATGAGTCATTACGGCGTAGTGTGAAATCAGCTTCTCCGGGACACCAGTAGTTTCCGTGTGGATTACCGTATAAGCCTTTTATCTTCTGTACGCCATCGGCGGAAGTTGTTGCATCGGCTGTTGCCCAACAGGGATAAGGAGAGTTACCTTCTTCATTGCCTACCCAGCGGATTAAATTCGGATATCCATAAGGGCCTTGAAATGCAATGGAATTGGGCTGTAAACGTTGAATAAGTGTCAATATATCAGCTCCTCCATTTTGCTGAGAGAGTACGCCGCCATCAAACCATATTTCAAACAGTTTTCCGTAATTACTCCAAAGTTCGGTCAATTGTGTCTCTACTATTTTGTTATATTCTTCTTGGGTGACCGGACTTCCTTTCTTGACAAGTCCAGGGTTGTCGACATGTAGAAAACCATTAGCGGTAGTACTGGCATAGATTCCTGGTTTAATTCCGTATTTTCGGCAAGAAGCGACAAATTCGGCTACAATGTCTCCCTTTCCATTTTTGTAAGGTGAATTTTTTATACTGTATTCATGAGCCGTTGTTGGCCATAATGAAAAACCGCTGCAATGTTTGGCTACTAACACTGCATATTTGGCTCCAAGGCTTTTGGCTGTGTGTATCCATTGATCGGTATCAAGGGAAGAAGGATTAAATGTAGATGGTGAAGGATGGGTACCAAATTGTCGCCAATTATAGTCGGGGTGGAATACCGGCATATCAAAGTGAATGATAACTCCTATTTCGGCATTTGCCCATTCTTGTTGTAATTCATTCGGACATACAATTATTTTCTCTTGGGCATCGAGAAAAGGACTGGTAAATGTCAGAATAGCAAAGATTATGCATTGAATGAATGTTTTCATTGTATAATGATTTAGTATATACATACTTGTGTTATGATATAGCAAAGATAAGAGATATTAAATTTTAAAGCAAATTCTTTTATTAATCTTCGATATTAAGAAGAAGAGTTTGATGAATTAATCAGCACATTCAAGATTTCTATATTTGATTAAATTTAGTATATGAAATGATATTCAATTCTTTCTTTGCATTTCAGTATCTTTTTTTCTACCTTTGCTTATGGGTTAATAAATGGATAGAGAAATACTTAATAGGCATTTGAATGAGATAAACTAAGTATGAACATCAAATAAAATTAAGTAATGAAAAATATTAATATTTCATGGGCCGTATTTATAGTAGGTATATTCTTCTCCTTAAATAATATTTTTGCTCAAAGTAGTCCTCCGCTTATCGTGTTTGGTTTGATTGCAGATACACAATATGCTGACTGTGAATCTGGAAAAACTCGATTTTATCGAAACTCTTTAGGTAAATTACATGAAAGTATTGATTATTTTAATAATCAAAAGGTACAGTTTACAGTTAATTTGGGTGATATCATTGATAGAGATCAAAAAGATTTAGATTCAGTATTAATATGTCTGAAACATTTAAACAAAAAAATATTCCATACTACTGGAAATCATGATTATAAAGGTATTACAGATAATAAAGTATTATATAAGAAGCTTAAAATGCCTTCAGAATACTATTCATTTATGAAAAAGAACTGGGTGTTTGTATTTCTGAATACAAACGAAATAGCAGCTTATTCAAATGTTGTCGGAACAGCAAAAGAGCAGGAACTTTTGAGAATACAGAATCAGATTAAAGTAAATAAAGAAATTCAAGGCGCTAGGTGGAATGGAGGCGTAAGCAGCCGGCAATTGCAGTGGCTGGACAACCTTTTGAAGAAAAGCGAAAAGAAAAATAGAAACGTATTGATTTTCTGTCATCATCCGTTATATCCCAGAAGTCAATTTACTGCATTAAATAATATGGAAATATTAGATGTTATTAATCGCTATAATTGCGTAAAAGCTATATTTTCCGGCCATCATCATTCGGGAGCTTTTGGATACTTCGATCATATTCCATGTAATACTGTAGAAGGTATGATTGAAACTCCGGATAAAAATTCATTCGGCATTGTTAGAATATACAAAGACCGAATTGAATTGGAAGGAAAAGAGCGAATGACTTCTCGACTTTTCATGCTTCAACCATAGGAAAATACTTCATCACATTACAGTATTTGTAGCTAGGGGCACAACTTTAATAAGGTGTTCCTTTTATTTTTTCTTAGTCTATCCGGTTACGTTTAACACTTAAATTATAGTTGGAGGAAAAATGTGCTTTTACTAGTAATTGTATTTATAATCAGGTAGTTATATCGGATGTTGTTCGGTGTATATAAATTGTCCGGGTATAATATAAATCGTCCGTATACAATTTGTGCAGTTATAAAGGAAAATTCTAGCAGATATAATTTAAAATAAAACGCGTCCTTTGAAGCGAAAAGTTAAACAACAATAAAATCTATTACGTATGAAAAGACATTCAACAATTCGCTTACCATCAAATAGTAAGATTCTATCTAAGTATTTAACATGACAAGTATTCTGTTATTAACCTTTATTTATTATTAACTACTAAAAAATTAAAAGTGTATGAAAAGACGAGTCAGTTCTATGAAAATACCTTGTAGAATATGGCTATTGGCAGCCACATTGTCTGTAGGGCAAGCGGCTTTTTCAACGGAAATGGAAACTATTTCCTTTTCGACGGGCCAAGATATAGCACAACAAAAGAAGGTAATTGAAGTTACTGGTACTGTTACTGATAATTTTGGTCCTGTGATTGGGGCAACTGTTACAGTAAAAGGCATGAGTGCAGGAGTAATTACCGATACAGACGGTAATTTTAAGCTGAAAGTTCCGGTAGGAGCTACTATTATGGTTTCTTATATTGGATATGAAAATAAAGAAATCCATTATAAAGGAGAAAGAAGTCTGAAAATTAAATTGAATGAGAATGTTCAGGAACTTGAGGAGGTACAAATTATCGCTTACGGTTCTCAAAAGAAAGTAACTGTGACTGGTGCTCTTTCTTCTATTAATAATGAAGAACTATTAAAATCTCCAGTTGCAAGTATGGCTAATGCTTTGACCGGTAAGGTCACAGGTTTGGCCAGTGTGCAATCTAGTGGACAGCCTGGTGCCGATGATGCAACTTTGTATGTGCGTGGTGTCGGTTCTTTAAGTACTGACTTATCTCAGCCTTTGATGTTGGTGGACGGTGTAGAACGTTCCTTCTTTCAATTAGATCCGAATGAAGTCGAAAGTATAACAGTATTGAAAGATGCTTCTGCTACTGCCGTATTTGGTGTACGAGGTGCAAATGGTGTTATTCTGGTTACAACCAAACGTGGTACATCGGGAAAAGCAAAAGTAAATTTTTCAACTACTTATGCTTGGCAAATGCCTTCAAGAGTACCGGAATTTGCAGATAGCTATGGTTATGCAAATGCTTATAATAATGCTCAACTACATGATGGTGTCTCAGAGGATCAACTAGCTTTTTCTTCTGATATAATTGAGAAATTCCGTACCAATAGTGATCCTCTTGTGTATCCAAATACTGATTGGACAGATATGTTGATTAAGAAATCAGCTTTACAAACACAACATAATTTTAATATATCAGGAGGTTCGGAAAGAGTTAAGTATTTTGCTTCATTAGGAGTGTTTACTCAAGATGGACTCTTTAAAACATTTGAAGAAAACGGTAATGATAAAGGATTTAAGTATAATCGTTATAACTACCGTATTAATATGGATATTAATGTAACTTCGACAACCTCTATGCAGATTAATTTAGGAGGTTATCTTAATGATAAACAAGAACCAAATTACAATAATGGTACTTACACGCAGTTAAAATACTTATTTCGGGATATTTATACCGCTGTTCCTTTTGCTGGTGCAGGTATTGTAGATGGTAAATGGGTAGTATCGGATACTGATCTTTTTTCTATTGGTAATTATTATGATGCATTAAATACTTATTATGGGAAAGGATATAATAACCGTACTCAAAACACATTAAACTTTGATTTTCAATTAGATCAAAAATTGGATTTTTTAACTAAAGGGTTAAAGGTACATGTGAAAGGAGCATACAACAGTGGTGTAACTATCACAAAGCGTCGGGAAGGGCGTGCCAATAAGTATGAAGCGATTTATAATACAAATAATGAGCTGATATATAAAAAGAGTCAGGATTACCAAAAGCTGGGATATTCTGAAAGTACAGGTCAAACAAGAAACTGGTATTTAGAGGCTGCTGTAAACTATAAGCGTGATTTTGGAAATCATCACGTGTCTGCACTAGCTATGTATAATCAATCTATGACTTATTATCCTTATGAAGGTAGTAGTCCATCAGAATTTATTGGTATTCCAAGAAGTTATGTTGGTTTGGTAGGACGTGCAACTTATGATTATAAAACTAAATATTTGCTAGATTTAAGTTTAGGTTATAATGGTTCTGAAAACTTTGCAGAGGGACAACGATTTGGTCTTTTCCCTGCTGGATCATTGGGATGGATTATTTCAGAAGAGAATTTCTTTCAGCCAATAAAGAAGGTAATTAATTACTTTAAAATTCGTGGTTCTTATGGTATTGTAGGAAATGATCGTGTTAGTGATTATTCCCGTTTTCTATATTTACCTGATAAATATTTGATTAGCTCAGGAAGTTATAATTTTGGTATAAATACTTCAACTAATATTGCCGGAGCGGTAGAATCTAAGAAAGGGAATCCTAATGTCACATGGGAAACAGCGGCTAAGCAAAACTATGGTGTTGATATGAAGTTTCTCAAAGATCGATTGAGTTTAAACTTTGACTATTTTGTTGAACATCGTAAAAATATATTAAAGGCACGAACTGTAACTCCCGATTACTTGGCAGTTAGCTTGCCTATTGCAAATATTGGTAAAGTTGATAATAAGGGTTATGAAATCAATCTAAAGTGGGAAGATCGTATCAATGAGGTGCGTTATAACATCGGAGCTAATCTTTCCTACGCTAAGAATAAGGTTGTATTTATCGATGAGATTACATACCCCTATGAATGGATGCAAACTGAAGGAAAACCTGTTGGTCAGCAATTTGGCTATGTTTTTGATGGATATTTTACAGAAGAAGAAGCTGCCAATTATGAGAATCTGAAAGGAAATATTGAAGGAGGGATTCCTGACCAAGGTTCTGGTTATGTACCTTTAGCTGGTGATGTAAAATACAAAGATTTGAATAAAGATGGAAAAATTGATGAAAAAGATGTAAGAGATATCGGTTATCCGAAATATCCTCTTTATACAGCTGGTATGAATTTAGGCGTCTCTTGGAAAGGATTTGATTTTAGTATGACTTGGTCTGCCGCATTCAAAACTTCTCGTCTTTTGAGTTCTATGTATCGGGTACCGTTTGGTGAAAGTAATAATTCAGCTGTCATGAAATACATGATTGAAGATGCCTGGACACCAGAGAAAGGAAATTCTGCTAAAGCACCTGCGCTTTCCTTTAAGAGTAAATCACACAATTATCAGGATTCTGATTTGTGGTTAAGAGATGCATCTTACGTACGTTTGAAAAATATAGAGCTTGGTTATTCATTTCCTTCTTCATTAATGAAGAAGGCGCACATTGGTTCACTTCGGCTCTTTGTTTCAGGTTACAATCTGCTGACTTTCGACAAATTGAAAGTAAGTGATCCGGAAGCTAATCCGGATGGAACAGCCTATCCGCTTATCAAAGTCGTAAATGTAGGATTAAAAGTTGGTTTCTAATTTAATAATGTAGAATCATGAGGTCATTAAGAAAATTATTATATACAACCCTTTTGATGGGTACTTTGTTTGTCGGGGTTTCCTGCGAAGACTTGGCTTTCGGAGACAAGTTCTTGCAAAAGCCACCTAGTTCAGATGTAACGATTGATACTATTTTTTCCACTTCAGAATACGCCCGTCGTATCTTGTGGAAGAGTTATCAATATCTTCCTTATGGAATGGAAACTTCAGGTTATTGGACGCAAATGTGGTTGGGGACTCTTGAAGGTTTGACAGATTTGAACTATGATAACGTAGGTTATTCTGGATTAGCTAAAGTTTATTATCCGGGTAATTATAATGCTTCTATAGAAGATAGAAAAAGTTCATATCCTACGGGACAGAGAACTAAATGTCGTTTTAACGATGCTGATTCGCATATGTGGACAGGTATCCGTCACGCTTGGCTTCTTTATGAAAATGTTGACCGTGTACCTGATATGGATGCAACTGAAAAATCTCGCCTGAAAGCGGAAGCTAAAATGATAGTTGCTATTTATTATTCTCATATGTTGCGTCACTTTGGTGCTTTGCCTATTGTAGATCACGCTATTGACCCTGAAGATGTGAATCTACCAGGGAGGGCCACTTTACAAGCTACGGTAGATTTTATCATAGGTTTGCTTAACGATGCTATTAACTGTCCTGATTTTCCATGGAGAATATCAGATAATGATTTGGCAAACTGGGATGGTCGCATGACAAAAGCTGGAGCTATGGCCCTTAAGGCACGTGTTTTACTGTTTGTAGCCAGTCCATTATTCAATGATAATGCTCCCTACTGTGATGGAGAAGCTTCATCTAGTTTGATGACTTGGTTTGGTGGATATAATAAAGAACGTTGGAAAGATGCTATTAATGCTTGTGAAGAGTTTTTCACTGCATTGAATCAAAATGGTTATTATAAGTTAGTAGAAGTTGGTGATAATGGTACATCTGATGTTCGTGGGGCATATACTAGTGCATATTATGATCGTGGGACAACAGAAACTTTAATTTCTGTTAGAAGAAATATATTAAATGCCAACGCTAATTCGATATTAAGCAATTCTATTCGTTGGGGAGGTTATTGTCCTACTAAAGAATACTTTGATATGTTCCAGATGAGCGATGGTACTGATTTTAGTTGGGATAATCCTGAACAAGCTAAGAATCCATTTTTGAATCGTGATCCTCGTTTATATGAAACATTTATTTTGGATGGAGACAAATACAATGGTAGAACAGCTGCATTGACAGAAGCATTGGCTAGTGATCCTGTAAATTATCCACAGGGAGCAGACTGGGCACAAGGTGGAAGCACGCATGTATTGAGTTTGGGTACGGGACTGGCATGCCGTAAATGGGGTTTGGATCGGAATACGGAATGGAAAAACCGTCCTATACAATGGCCGTTCCTGCGCTTAGCAGAAATTTATCTTAGTTATGCAGAAGCGTTGAATGAGTATAATGGTTCTCCCAATGCGCAAGCATACGATGCTGTTGATAAAGTACGTGCTCGTGTAAACTTGCCTGGACTTAAAAAAGGATTGGGGCAAAAAGAATTTCGTGAAGCTTTATTGCGTGAACGTGCTTGTGAGTTCGGTTACGAAGAAGTTCGTTTCTTTGATTTGATTCGTTGGAAGCTTTATAATGTTTTTGAGAAGCAGTTACATGGTTTGCATGTATATAAACATAAAGATACAGGCGAATATAAATTTGTTCCATATGAATTGACCAAATATCCGCGTGTATGGTGGACTAGCGGTTTCGAACCTAGATGGTGCTTGAGCGCCTTTCCTTCAGTAGAAATCAATAAAGGATATGGCCTTGTTCAGAATCCGGGTTGGGAATAATTAATTAATGATATTAACAGAAAATAGAAATAACAATATACTCATGAGAAAAAGTATCAAGTTATTAGTAGCGTGTATGTTGTGTTCTCCGTTAGCTATTGTAGCTCAGGAACAGGACAGCTTGTTTGCACGCAAAAGTAAAGTGGCTATAGAGTATGGACGCGGCATTTCTTTCAATCTGAAAGAATCGACTACGGCAACTGCAGTAGCAAGTGAGGAGGAACTTTCGCATAAGAAAAGCATCAATAACTCTAATATGCTTTATGGCTTGATTCCCGGATTGCAAGTGTTGCAAAATTCCGGTAATGCCTGGGATGACGCTGCAACATTGAGAGTACGCGGATATGGAACCAGCAGTTCTACTACTCCATTAGTGTTGGTAGACGGTTTTGAACGTTCACTGGATCAAATAAGTGCTGATGAAATAGAGTCTGTCACTGTTTTAAAAGATGCAGCTTCTACGGCTCTTTACGGAATGAAAGGTGCCAATGGTGTTATCTTGGTGAAAACGAAACGTGGAAGGATGGGTAAGCCGGAGATTAATTTCTCTTATCAATTCAATATGGCTACCCCACAACGTCTGCCGGAATTTGTTGATGGATATACTTATGCCAAAGCTTTGAATGAAGGATTGACCAACGATGGATTGTCGGCACGTTATTCGGCTAAAGAACTGGAAGCTTTCAGAACTCAAAGTAATCCGGATGTATATCCGAATGTAGATTGGTGGGACGAAGCATTACGAGATCATAGCTATGGGAACAATGTAACCTTCTCGGCAAGAGGTGGTGGAGAATTTGTACGTTATTTCACTCAGTTGAATTATTTGAATGATAATGGTATATTGGAACCGACAAGTGATAATGACGGTTACTCCACTCAGTTCAAATACTCAAAACTGAATATTCGTACCAATTTGGATATTACTGTCAGTCCTACAACTACCGTACAGCTGAACCTGTTTGGAAATTTCTCCGAACATAACCGTCCGGGAGAAACGACATCGAACATTTTCAGTGCATTGTATCAAGTTCCTTCTGGAGCATTTCCTGTAAAAACGTCTCGCAATGTATGGGGTGGTACAACTGTATATTCCAACAATCCGATTGCAAGTATTTCCGGTAGAGGCTATGCTCGCTCTCAAACCCGTAATATGTATGCTGATATGAAATTGAATCAAGATTTGAGTGCTCTTGTGAAAGGATTATCAGTAGGCTTTCAGGTAGGTTTGGACAACAGTGCTTCTTATTGGGACAACAATACCATGAACTTCGGATATGAACAAGCAACGATGAATTGGGAAACCGGAGAAACTACTTATAATACTTTACGTAATGAAGGTACTCTTTCATTCAGTAAAAGTGTAGGATCTTCGGTCAATCATTTCAATTTTGGGGCCTATGCCAACTATGCTAAGGACTGGAATAAGCATAGTCTGGTTGCAACTCTGCAATACAATATGGATAAAACAAATGCCAAAGGTCAGAACAACTCGAAGGCATTTATGGATGTAGTGGCACAGGCCCATTATGTATATGACCATCGTTATGTACTGGACGCATCTTTATCCGGTTCTGCCGCCAGCATTCTGGAACCGGGACATAGATGGGGAATCTTTCCGTCGGTAGGTGCCGCATGGATTATGTCGGAAGAAGCTGCCTTGAAAAGCGACTGGTTAAACCTGTTGAAACTTCGTGCTTCCTACGGTATTTCCGGACGTGCTGATTATGGTACTGACCTTTATCTTGATGTGTATGGTACAGGGGGAAGTTATTATTTCGGAAAAAATCCGGCAAGCATCAGTGGTATGAAAATTACTCAACTGGGTATCACTGACATGACCTATGAGAAGTCTCACAAATTGAATGTAGGATTCGATTTCATAGCTTTCAACAAGTTATCTGTTACTATTGACGGTTTTTACGATCACCGCACGGATATTTTAGTAAGCGGAGATAATGCCGTGTCTTCTATATTTGGTTTGACAGCTCCCAATATCAATAATGGAGTTGTGAATAGTTATGGAGTAGAAACAAGCGTACGCTGGGCGGATAAAATCGGTGATTTTAATTATCAAATTGGCGGTATGCTGACTTTCAACCGTAACAAGATTATTAACCAGAACGAAGAATATCGCCCTCATGACTACTTGAAACGTACAGGCAAGCGTTTGGGACAGTTCTTCGGTTATGAAGTGGAAGGTATTTACCAGAGTCAGGAAGAGATTGATAACCGCGGTGTTAAACAAAACCTTTCAGATGTTCGTCCGGGTGATTTGAAGTATAAAGACCAGAACAATGACGGAGTTGTTGACGCTTATGACCAGGTAGCTTTAGGATACAGTGCTATGCCGGAAATCTATTACTCATTCGACTTGAATCTGGAATATAAAGGTTTCGGTATCTATGCTTTGTTCCAAGGAACGGGAAATCAGAGCCGTCTTTTGAACACTTCAAGTGTGTATTGGCCTTTGATTAGTAACAGTACTATTTCCACCGAATATTATAACAATCGTTGGACTCCGGATACTCCGAATGCTAAATATCCGCGTCTGACTTCAGAAGGTTCCGCCAATAACTATACGACTAACTCCTTGTGGGTGGCTGATGCGTCTTATATGAAATTGCGTACATTGGAACTTTATTATAATTTCTCACAGGAAATGATGAAGAAGAGTAAATTCATCAAAGGTGCCAAAGTCTTTGCGCGCGGTCACGACCTTTTCTGTGTAGATAAGATTAAAGTATTAGATCCTGAAAATATCGGAACAAATCATCCGACCATGACTCAGTATACTTTTGGTGTTAACTTATCATTCTAAAAAGTAAAATGAACATGAAGTATTTTAAAATCAAACATATTGCCTTGTTGCTTGCGGTTACATCCGCTCCTCTGTACACAGCTTGTGATTTTATGGATTGCAGCGAAACAGATTATTATTCAAAGCAACAAATTCTGGATAACATGGACCGTGTGAAACAACTGGCTACACAGGTATATAGTTATTTGCCGCATGACTTCTGTAATACATCGGGAGCTATGCAAGACGCAGCTACGGATGATGCTATCCATGTTTACGAATCATCTGCTATCCAACGTTTTGTCAATGGTACGTGGTCAGCCAATTATACGGTCAATGACGTATTCGGTACTTACTACAACGCTATTCATGATGCTAACTTCTATCTTGAGAACTGTGTCGGACTGACGTTCGATGAATGGAAATATTCCGACGGTTTTGCTGATGATTATAAAAGTTACCTGAATTATGAGCATGAAGTTCGCTTTCTGCGTGCATTCTATTACTTTGAGTTGGTGAAACGTTATCAGAATATACCTCTGATAACGAAGACACTGACACAGGAAGAAGCCAACGAAGCAGAACCTTCGGATGCAGTTACTATCCTGAACTTCATCATCAGTGAATGTACTGATCTGGCTAATGACAAATTGCCTGTTAATTATAACAATATGCCTGGTGGAGAAGGTAACTTGCAACGTGCTACTAAAGGTATGGCTCTTGCATTGAAGTCTCGTGCATCTCTGTATCTTGCCAGCCCTTTGTATTCTGCCGATGATACGCAGAAATGGAAAAATGCCGCTCAGGCAGCATACGATCTTATCAGTCAGGCCGGTACTTTAGGATATAGTCTGGACCCGAAATATTCTAATTTGTACGGTGCTACCAATAACCAAAGTAAAGAAGTCATCATGTGCCGTCCCACGGGAGCAAGTACAAGTTTTGAGTCTGCAAACTTTCCGATGGGAGTTACTAAAGGCTCTACTACCACTTGTCCGACAGAAAACTTGGTAAGTGCTTATGAAATGACAGATGGTACAGCTTTTGACTGGAGTAATGCAGAAATGGCTAAAGACCCGTATGCGAATCGTGACCCGCGTCTGGGAATGACCGTAGTATATAATGGTATGGCATGGCCTAAAACGACCCCGGTAGAAGTGTTTGAAGGAGGTAAGAACGGGCAGCCTATAAAAAATGCCACGACTACCGGATATTACTTGAGAAAATATGTGAATAACAGTGTCACTTTTGAACCGGGTGAAACTACTACCAGCCAGCAGCATAACTGGATCTTGTTCCGTTATGCAGAAATTCTGTTGAACTATGCAGAAGCAATGGTAAATGCTTATGGTGATCCTGACTACACAGGTTCTTATAGCCTGAGTGCACGCGATGCAGTTAACCAAGTACGTAATCGTGGAGATGTGAAAATGCCGGCGTATCCTGCCGACATGAGTAAAGATGCCTTTTTGAAACGATTGAAAAACGAACGCCGTGTAGAATTTGCATTCGAGGGACAACGTTTCTGGGATCTTCGTCGCTGGAAAGAATTAGATGATATGCAGAATATTTATAAAGTGAAAGTAGTTAAGCAAACTGACGGTACTATTCAATATACGAAAGCTTTGCATGCCACTTACAATATTCAGGATAAAATGTATTTCTATCCGATTTCGAATACCGAACTTTTCAAAAACCATAAACTGGTACAGAACACAGGGTGGTAAATTTGGAATGAGATAACGAGTATATACCGATGAGGGTGTCAGTTCATTCGAGGAAAGGCACCCTCATTATATTTAAAACATGAATTTCCGGCATTAACTAAAATCTAAGGTAAATTATGAAATATAGCTACAATGTATTTTTCATTATATTATGGGGACTTTTTATATCCTGTTCAAGCGATGATCCTGCGGTTGATTCTAACGAAGGGAAAGATGATAAAGAAGATCCTCTTCCCGATAAAGGAACTTTATTCGCCGACTTTGAAACGTATGATACAACCCCCTATTTCTTTCGTTATGGCAATTCAGGCAGTAGTAAGATAGACGATTATTATCCGCGTTGGGCATATTCCCATATAGTGATAGATAATCCGGTTCAAAGTGAAGAAAACACTTCCTCCAAAGTGCTGGAATATACTTCGATGGAAGCCCGGAATTACGGTTTGAAATTCCGTTTTTCCGAAACAGTAGATATTGATGAACTAAGAGGAATCCGTTTCCGAATTTATCAACCTGCCAATGTGATAGGAAAAGAAACGTGGAAGGGTACTTCCAAAGCAGTATCTCAACAATTAGGAGTTAAACTGATAGGAAGGTTTAATTCGGTGAATGATTACGAGCAGGAAGAAGGAGTTTTGTTAACCAATTCGTTGGTTGATTTCAAAGAAGAAGGAGCATGGAAAACATATACGTTTGCTTTTAGTAAAAGAGAATACAGTGCTGCCGCTACACAGTTGAAGAATGGTATAGCAGGTATAGTCATTCTGCCAACGTATAGTTCGGGAGTCACTTTGGCCGAGGGAAATAAGTATAAATGTTACATAGATGATATTGAAATTTTATAAGAACGGAAGGAGAGGAAAAGGATGAAAGGAAAATGTTTTCTAATATGTATGTTATTATGGGGGATGTCTTGTGTAAAGGCTCAAACCTCGGACGTGGATAAAATGTTTCCGAATGTCGTGCTCACACGTGAAAACTATGATAAAGTGAAAACAGCATTGGAGAAGGCTGATAATACCGCTTTTCCGATGAATTGGTATATCAAACAGATAGAAACTCCCGCTAAAAATATTGTAGAGAGTAACCGGAAAACGACTCCGGTTAAATCTATTGATGAAAATCCGGATAAGATAGACATTAGTAATGAAATGAAAGCTATTCATCAATTATGTCTCGCGTATGCTTTTACACAGGATAGGACGTATCTGAATAAAGCGGTTGAATATCTGAAAGCATGGTCTGAAATCAATGTTGCCTTGTCGAAAAGAAATATTCATGAAGAATCATATAATATTGCTGTCGAAGGTTATTCGTTGATTCGTAAAGTAATCGGCCAGTCTGACCGGGAATTGATTGATACCTGGCTACGTAAGAGGGCGGAGGTATTTATTAAAGATAATGACTTGAGGGTCAATAACTGGGGTACTTGTCTGTTATATCAATTTTATCTGTTCGGCACGGTATTGGAAGATGAGGCTATAGTCGATAAATTCCGTTCCTCATATGACGATTGGGTGAAGGGTAACCTGTTTCCTAACGGAACGACTACGGATTTACTCGGTCGTGATGCTTTTGCTTATCATGCTTATGATTTATTGTTCTTCGCTCGTCTTTGTCATTTGAAGGCGATGTATGAAGGTTATGAAGCTGCTGAAGCTTTCTATAAGAAGGATGTACATTGGGGAGCTTCTATCCGGAATAGTGTGGTTTTCTGGAAACCTTTTCTGTTGGATTCCAAGAAATATACTCACCTTGAATTTGTAGGTACAGAATATGAACCCGATAAGAAACGTTCGGATTACAATAAAGCTTACAATCCTTCGGGAACTTTATATGTGATCGATGAATTGTACGAAATAGATGAGGAACTTAAAGAGGTATTAGATTATTATAAACGTAATCCGGATGTTTCTTTGAAATTGGGATTAAGTTCTTTACGTTGGCATTAATGGTTGTATAAAATAAGTTTTGTATGAAAAGAATTTTTATAGTAATTGTTCTTTTGACAGTTATATCCAATTATTCTATGGCTACTACCGAAGACAATTTGCATTGGTTCAAAGATGCAAAATTCGGTTTGTTTATACATTGGGGATTATATTCTCAGACAGCCGGTGAATGGAAAGGCCATCCAACCGAAGGTGGCGAACACTTTATGCTTTATGAGCGTATTCCGTTAAAAGAATATGCAACAATAGCCAAAGATTTTAATCCGGTAAAATTTGATGCGAAGAAATGGGTACGGGCTGCCAAGCACGCAGGAATGAAATATTTGGTATATACGACTAAACATCATGACGGATTTGCCATGTATAATTCAGCTTGCAGTGATTATAACATAGTGAAGTGTACTCCTTTTGCCAAAGATCCTTTAAAAGAACTGGCGGAAGCTTGCAAAAAAGAGGGAATCAAGCTGGGACTTTATTATTCATTAGGACGTGATTGGGAAGATCCGGATGTTCCTACTAACTGGCCTGTAAAAGCAGGCCGTAGCAATACTTGGGATTATCCGGATGAAGATAGTAAGCAGTTACCGGCTTATATTGAACGCAAAGTAAAACCACAATTAAAAGAATTACTTACGAATTACGGTGAAATAGCAGTTATCTGGTTCGATACGCCTGAACTGGTTACCAGGCAACAGAGTAAGGAATTACGTGAATTAATTCATTCGTTGCAACCGGGGTGTTTAATCAATAGTCGCATTGGGAACGGATTAGGAGACTATTCAATTATCGAACAGAAACTTTCTAACAGCATAAATAACAAACCTTGGGAGGCTTGCCTGACGATGGGTAAGAACTGGGGGTACAATCGTTATGATACTGTTTATAAAAAGCCGGATATATTAATCAGAAATTTTGTAGACATTGTCAGTAAAGGTGGAAATTTATTGTTGAATGTGGGACCAGACCAAGCAGGATGTTTTCCGGAGCAAACGGATATAATATTGAAAACTTTTCATAAGTGGCTGAAGAGTAATGGCGAGGCTATTTATGGAACAACTCCCTGGCGTATCTTTGGAGAAGATTTTACGGTAAATAGAGTAGAAGATACTGAACAGAAACCTTTTCACGATGCAGTATATGATGGAACTCCTAAAGATATTGTACCTGATGTCCGCTTCACCATGAGAGGTAAAAGTGTATATATTATCGTACGTCATGTTACTAAAGCTTCTTATACATTGCGTTCCTTTTCTTCGGAAAAGGATAAAATCAGGAAAGTTACATTATTGGAGAATCATAAGAAGGTAGACTGGGAATTGGATGATGACGGGTTAAAAATAAGTAATATACATCGTTCTGCTAAAGACTCTTTTCCTGTTTATGTGCTAAAAGTAGAATATTTCTGATACTTATAAAATTGAGAGTAAAGGTTGTGAATTTCTATAAAATTTGCAACCTTTTTTATTATATCTGACATAAGTGAAGAAAACCTTTGTTAGAATCGTAAAGGCAGGATTATAGATTGATTCGCCTATAAAAATGTTGTTTATGTCCAGTATTTTTTCGAATATTGCAAATTGTTAGTATATTTAAGCGATTAATTTGTGATTAACAGAACAACACCAAATAAAAAATAATATGAAGTTACGTCATTTATTACTGTTGTTTATTTCTTTTTTCTTTGTTTTGCCATTATATGCTGAATATTTCAAACATATTGGTTTGTCGGAAGGTTTAACACAGCCCTCTGTAATGGCTATTTATCAGGATAGGTTGGGCAGAATGTGGTTTGGAACAAAGGAAGGAATAAGCCAATATGATGGAAACCGTGTAAGAATATTCAAAGGCTGGATAAAATCTGTAGGTGAAGAACCACCGGTCTGGTTGGGCAATGAAGTTTCGTTTATCGTTGGTGACAGCTTGGATAATCTATATTTCTTAATTGATAAGAATTTAATCAAATATGACATACAAACAGAGAAATTCTCCCGACTCACGAATGAAAGTATTATCACCGCGCTTACTTCGTCCGAAGGACAAGTGTGGTATATGAAACATGATTCTTTATTTTGTTTGAAAGCAGATAAAGAACCAACTTTTGTATTAAAAACGAATATCACTTCACGTATTTGTTGCCTGACCATGATGGACGATCAGATTGGTATCGGGACATATAACGGAGTTTATCTGATTGATCGCCGTACATATCAGCAAAAGCAACTATTGGAAGGGGTGGAGATTTATCGCATATTTGAAAGTTCTCAAAAAGAGCTATGGATTGGTACCCGCATGCATGGATTATATCGGATGAACGACAAACAACAATTGTCGAAAGTTCCTTATTTGCCGGGAACTTCGGAAGGTATCAGTAGCGAACAGATTCGTGATTTTGTAGAAGATAACGAGGGAAATATATGGTTCGGTACTTTTGACGGACTTCATCGCTACAGTATTGGTAACAAACAGTATTCTCTCATTCAAATTCCCCAATATGTGGGCGGGCTGAATCATCCCTCTATCTTTGCATTGTATAAAGATGTTGCCGGAACTATCTGGGTAGGTAGTTACTATGGAGGAGTTAATTATTTCAGCCCTCAACATGATACTTTTGTACATTATGACTATGGGAGAAAGATAAACTCATATTATTCTTATATCGGAGAAATTGTTATTGATAAGAATGAGCATTTATGGCTTAGTACAGATGGGGGGGGTATCACTTGTGTAGATAAGAAATGGAATACTCTTCAGCAGTTTACAGCCGGTGGAAAAAACTCTATTTCTCATAATAATGTGAAAAGTATTTGTTATGATGAAAAGAAGAATTGTCTGTATATAGGAACCTATTTGGGTGGTTTGTCACGTTATGACTTGAATACAGGTCGTTTTTATAATTATTGGAAAGAAGAGAGTCACTCTTCCGATATGCCTGATGAAATTGTTTATCATGTGAAGATATGGAAAGATCAAATATATATATCTGCCCATAATGGCTTTTTTCGGTTGGATACTCAGACACAGAAATTCCATAGGATCAACATTCCTTTTGCATTTTATGAGCATTTCGATATTGATGCGGAAGGTAATTTGTATATGGTGGGTTGGAAAAATGTTTTGTGTACTCATGTAGAACATCCCGAGTCTATAGTCTATGTTCCATTGGCAGAAGGAGATAGTAAAGCAACTCCTACCCGTGTGCTTGCCACCTCCGATGGTGTCTATATCGGTACGTTAGGAATGGGGCTCTTTTTTTATGATAGGCAGACGCGTAACATGGCTCATTATACTTCCCGAAACAATCAGTTGCCGGGTGATTTCTGCTATAATCTTTGCCGGACCCAGGATGGAAAGATTCTGATAACAGGTGATAAGGGAGTCACCTGCTTTGTTCCTTCCGAGGGCACTTTCACAACGATTGATTTGATGAGAAACTTTCCCTCGACTCATATTATCAACGGATGTGGAATTTTGGTATCCGGAGAGGGAAGTATTTACATTGGAGATACAAAAGGAGTAACCGTATTCTCAGAAAATGAGTTTAACAAAACCGGTACTGCTAATGAGAATTCTAACTTTTACTTTTCAGAACTTTGGGTCGATAATAAGACGATTATTCCGGGAGATGATACAGGGATATTGTCTCAGTCGCTCCCGTACACTCGTGAACTTAAACTTAATTATGATCAGAATAATCTGATTATTCATTTTGCTTTGTCCGATTACGGACAACAATTATCGGAAAAATGGTTTCAATATAAGCTTGAAGGTTTGGACAAGAATTGGATTAAGACTAAACAGACGGAATTGTATTACACTAATCTGGATCCGGGAAAATATACGTTGCATGTGGCTTCGATAAATGAAAAGAGCGGGCAAAGTTTGGAGGAAATAACGATGCAGCTTGTCATTGCCTCTCCGTGGTATGATACGTGGTGGGCATGGATAATCTATGTGACAGCTTTCATTGCGTGCGTTTTCTATTATGTATATAGTAAAATAGCAAAACGCACATTGGCTCTTTCTTTGGAAAAGGAACGTTTTGAGAAACAACAGATAAAACAGCTTAACCAGGAAAAACTGGTTTTCTTTACAAATGTGAGCCATGAGTTCCGAACGCCTCTAACTCTGATTATCAGTCATATTGATATCCTATTACAAAAATATTCATTGAATCCTTCTATATACAATCAGATAACGAAGATTAGGAAAAATGCGCAACAAATGAATAAGTTGATCTCTGAGTTGCTTGAATTCAGGAAATTGGAACAGAATTATGGAACGATACAAATAAAGCAACAGGATATAATTGTATTTTTGAAGGAAATCTATCTTTCTTTTGTCGATTATGCACAGCAAAGGAATATAAATTATGAATTCAAATTACCGGAATTGTCTGTCTTATGTTGGTTTGAACCGCAATTAATGGAGAAAGTATTCTTCAATCTTTTGTCCAATGCCTTTAAGTATACCTCCGACAAAGGGAATATTATTCTGTCGGGAGAGATAACGAATAGTGATATAAAAATTAATATAACGGATACCGGTATCGGTATTTCTGAACAAGATAAAGATAAAATATTTGCACGATTCTTTCAGGCTGACAATCAAGAAAAGAAAGGAAGCCTGTTTAGCGGAACTGGTATTGGATTGGCATTGACCAGAACAATTGTGGAAAAACATCATGGAGAGATAACAGTGAAAAGTGTTGTTGGTGAAGGTAGTACATTTACAGTGCGGCTGCCCCGCCGGAAAGATGTATTCCTGAACGATAAGAATGTACAATTTTATACTCAGGATTCTGAAAGTGATATTATCCCCGATTCAATGCCTGTATTTGTAGATGAGGGGAATTCGCCCATAGAACTTATTGAGACTAAAGATACGGAAAACAAGACTCATACGGTGCTTCTTGTGGAAGACAATGATGAGTTGCTCCAAGTGCTGAAAGAGCTTTTCGAGCCTTTCTATAAGATCATTTGTGCCCATGACGGGAAAGAAGGACTCAGTCAGATTTATGAGAACTCTCCTGATTTAGTTATCAGTGACGTCATGATGCCTGAGATGACCGGAACAGAAATGTGTCTGCAAATTAAGAATAATATAGATTTATGTCATATACCTGTAATTCTGTTGACTGCACTCAACTCTACCGAGCAGAACATTGAGGGACTCAGCCGTGGTGCCGATGATTATATCACGAAACCCTTTCATGCACAGTTGTTACTGGCACGTGCCAATAACCTGATACGCAGCCGCTTGCTGATGCAACATCAATTTGATAAGAAACCGATGTCCGAGATTGATTTGGCCAGCATAAATCCTTTGGACAAAGATCTGTTGAAACGGGCTTCACAGGTGATTGAGCAACATATTGACGATACGGAATTTGATATTCCGGCTCTTTGTAAAGAAGTAGGTGTCGGTCGGTCATTGCTTTATACTAAGTTCAAAGCATTAACCGGCATGACACCCAATAACTTCTTGCTAAATTACCGCCTGAAGCACGCAGCCACTTTATTGAAGCAATACCCTGATCTTCCCATTGCAGAGGTTAGTGACCGTAGTGGGTTCAATGCGCCCGTATATTTCAGCCGTTGCTTCAAAAACCAGTTCGGATGTACACCTCAGAATTACCGGAAAGAAAAGAAACAGGCAGACTGATTCAGGACTGTTTCTTTTTTCCGAAACAATTCGTTCTGCTATTATTCACAGGACGAATGGTGAAGTCCGGCTGAGTACCTTTGGAGTAAATGATTACTTCTTCGCCTTTCTGTAAATCTATTTTGTACATAGATTCGGATAAAGCTGTGGCCTCAAATTGGCGTTTTCCTTTGAAGACAGGTGAGGATATGTCAGTCACTACAATGCAAGGTTCGCCTGCAAGGCTTTTGATAGTGATAAACTCAGTCTTACCGTTTTTCCGGCTGGCAGTGATAAGAAAAGCACCTTCAGCACGGAAGTCTTTATAAGCAATGTCTTTCCAACTGTCGGGAACGGCAGGGAAAATGCGCAGCTTTCCTCCCCAACTTTGAAGCAACATATCATGGATAGACTGGGCGGCAGATAATGGTGTTTCTATGACCGGGCCCGATTCACGATAAAGTGTATTGACAGATAAGAATTTAGTAAACAACTTGTCAAGGTATGTAAGCGCTTCATTGCCTTTACCCAAAGCGGATGATATAGAGGATGCTCCCGTACATGAATATCCCTGATGTGCCCCGGATTTGCCTTGCCAATAGAGGAGTGATTTCTCTATGAGGTCGTATTCTTCGGGATTTTCCTTATTGATAAGATATAGAGGATAGGCAGCCAATAGATGCGAATAGTGGCGGTGCGAGAAAGCATAAGGAACATCCCGTCCTATCATAAGCCCGTTGGCCGGGTCTGTGGGGAACGGTGTAAGTTCCTCCAAAGTCGTTCTCCAACGCGGGATAAGCGGATCGTCTATGTTCAGCCGGCCGGTAATCTCAAGTAATGTCCGGCAACCCCAAGATAATAATGCCAGGTCGAAGTTACAATCTTTCGCACTGCCATATTCCGGAGAATATGTTTGGGGCAGATGTACCTTGCCGTCTTTTCCTTTGTAGGTAAAGTGCAGGTAGTAGTTGATAGCTTGTTTAAGTACAGGAAAGAGTTTGTTGCGTAATAGCTCGTCATCCATTTTGTGGCGATAAATCAACCATAAGCTATGGCATACCCAAGTCAAAAGCCCGACTTCCGCTGCTTTGTCTACACCGGGGATTCCGATTTCGCCGGATTCGCATACCAGATTTGACGAGCGTCCTATTGCCAATGCGTCTTTGCGATAGGCTTCCGGTACGTTTTTCTTAAGGTTTTCTATATTGTTGTAAATAGCATTCTCCAGAGAGGCTGCCAAATCGAGATGATTGGATGCATTGAGTGCCCAATAGGTCAGTTGTACGTTCAAGTTCCACCATGCATTGGGCCATGGAGTGACGGTCAGCCATGGGCCGGTGTTGTCTATTAGTGCACGGTCGCCGCGCGTGGCACTGGCAAGCTTATACATCTGTATCCAATAGAAATTCTCTTTCATACCATCCGGTAACGTAAGGAAACTGCTCGGATAGTAATGATTCCACCAGGTACGGTGTTGTTTCTGTAATTTTCCGGTTCCTGTTGCTAATGCCTTATCCAAAATTTGAGCGGCATCCTTTTCGGCCGTGGCTTCGGGATACGAATGAGTTACGGTAATCCAGTATGTGCGTTCATTTTTTTTAGTTCGGGTTTCTTTCCATGCAACGGCTGTTTCACCTCCTGCCCGCAATTTCTGAACGGATACTTCCGGTTTTACCTCCGGTGCCGGGTTAAGAGAGTAGTCTTCAGGCACCTTTATCCATTTTCCTTCTCCTTTTGCATAAAGATATCGCGGGCTTTGGGCGGAGGCAGGTATCCATTCCCAACGGAAGTTTTTCTCTCCATCGGTGGCGTTAGTCTGAACCAGCATTACCATATCATTGGCGTGTACATAGGCGTGCAGACGGATGATTCCTTTTGTGGTGGTTATCTCTGCTTTTGTTTCGGCATTCCAGATGTCAAGATGCATCGTTCCATTTACGATTGTACCTTCAGGATGTAAGGCGAAGTGCCCGGTGAGCAGTCGGGGAATGGCAAATAAGTCCGATCCCGCTTTGTGGTCGTGTACCGAGCAGTTGCCGGTTTCAAACCGGATATAGTTCTGTCCCGGTTCCTTATAAATCATAAGTCCCAACATACCGTTGCCCATATAAGCCGATTCATACCAGTATTCGGGCAGTATTTCCCAGATCAAATCTTGTTTTTGCATGAAAGCAGGCCAGTCTATATCCGTTTTTACTTTTTCTGTTCGGGCGGATGCGGATGTATATCCTGTTACTGACAGACAAAGGCATAAAATAAAAAAGCGTATTTTAATGTTCTTCATGATGTTGTATGATTATTATGTCGCAGGCAAAGATGAAAATTATATCTGTATTAATCAATATTTTCCCCGTTGATTTGGATGATTTGGAAAATAGATGCAACTATTGAGGACAATTTAGTCAGATAAGATAAAAATAAATGGTGCTATTTTGCCATACATTAATATCTTAATTAGATGATAGAAAAAATACTTATATTTGTGTTCTCATTATTTTATACAATTATATGTATTCGGTCATTCAGAAAAGGAAATTATTCATTTATAATAAAGAATCTATATCATGAAATTGAAAAACTCTATTCTTGCAGGATGTACTGCTCTTGTGGTAGCCACATCTTGCACCCAAAGAGCTGTCGAGAAACAAACATGGGTTGAAAAAGCTATTGAAAACGCACACGCTCAAATTGGATTGGAAATTGATACTATTGAAAGTAGCGGCAGATTTCTGAATCCGGTGACGCTCAATAATAAGGGTGGTGTCTATTATTGCGGATACGCTGACTGGCGGAGCGGCTTTTTTCCCGGCAGTGTATGGTATTTGTATGAACTGACAGGCGACACTGCTTTGCTTCCGCTTGCCCAGAAATATACCGAGGCTATTAGCGAAGCACAAAATCTTACTTGGCATCACGATATTGGTTTTATCATTAATTGCAGCTTTGGCAATGGCTTGCGCCTGATTGATAAACCCGGTTATAAGGAGGTAATGATCCAAGCAGCAAAATCTCTTTGTACCCGTTTTCGTGAAAAGCCTCAAGTGATTCAAAGCTGGGATGTGAAAGGAAATAGCTGGCAGTCGAAACGGGGCTGGGAATGTCCTGTGATTATAGACAACATGATGAATCTTGAATTGTTGTTTGAAGCAACCAAACTTTCCGGTGATTCTACTTTCTATAACGTAGCGGTGATGCACGCAGACCGTACGTTGAAAGAGCAATTCCGCCCGGACGGAAGCTGTTATCACGTTATTGATTACAGTATTGAGGACGGAACCGTACGTCATCGCCAGACTGCTCAAGGCTATTCCGATGAATCTGTTTGGTCTAGAGGACAAGCATGGGCGATCTATGGATATACCGTATGTTATAGAGAAACAAAGAATCGTACTTACCTTGACCAGGCAATCAAGACTTTCGAATTTATGAAAAATCTTAAGAATATGCCGGAGGACCTTGTTCCATATTGGGATATGGACGCGCCTGATGTTCCTGCTGCCCCGCGAGATGCTTCTTCGGCTTCTGTCATAGCATCCGCCTTATATGAGATGAGTACTTATGACCTGCCGGACGCTGCTTCTTACCGGGCGTATGCCAACAAAATAATGGAGTCGCTTGCATCAGAGAGCTATACTGCCAAATTGGGAGAAAACGGACGGTTTATCCTGATGCACAGTGTAGGTAGTATTCCTCATAACAGCGAAGTGGATGTTCCGTTGAACTATGCGGATTATTATTATCTGGAAGCTTTGAAACGTAAAACGGATATTGAAAAAACTGCCATTTAAAAAGAATGATTATGAAAATGAGAATTGTTTTATTAGCTCTTATTTCTTTTTGTTTCCTGAGTGTAAATGCCGCTGATAAGAAAAAGAATCAACCGGTGAACGACAGAACACAGTGGGTTGACTTATGTTATAAAATAGCGCAACCCGTTCTGGAGAATATGAGTAAAGGCGAGTTGCAAAAGAATATGCAACTGGAGTTGAGTCCTACGTGGGACGGAAGAGACAAGCGGGTGGCTTATATGGAAGCATTCGGTCGGCTCATGGCAGGCATTTCTCCCTGGCTGGAGCTGCCTGATGATGATACGGCAGAAGGAAAGCAACGCAAGCAAATACGTGAGTGGGCTTTGAAGGCTTATCAAAATGCTGTTGACCCGCAGAGTCCGGATTATTTGCTGTGGAAAGGACATCAGCAGCTTTTGGTAGATGCCGCTTATCTTGCGGAAAGTTTCATCCGTGCTCCTAAGGCCACTTGGGGACAGTTGGATGATACGACAAAAGAACGTTATATTGAATGTTTTAAGAAGGTGCGTGTCATCCGTCCTGCCTATAATAACTGGTTACTGTTTCGTGACATGGTAGAGGCTTTCTTGCTTTCCGTCGGTGAAGAACCTGACGGTTATGCCTTGACTACCGGCCTTAATAAAATAAATGAATGGTATCTTAGTGATGGATGGTATTCCGACGGAGCGGAATTTTCGTTGGATTATTATAATTCTTTCGTTATTCATCCCATGTATGTCGAGATACTGGAAACGTGCAGCAAGAACCGTTTTCCTACCCCAATCAGTTATAAGCTGGCAATCAGTCGTATGCAACGTTTTAATACCTTCATCGAACGTCTTATTTCTCCGGAAGGTACCTTCCCGGCTTTCGGGCGTTCCGTAGTCTATCGTATGGGAGCATTCCAATCGTTGGCATTGGCTGCCTGGAAATATGGCCTTCCTGAAGGACTGACTAACGGACAAGTCCGGAGTGCATTAAGTGCAGTGATGAGAAATATGTTTTCAGTAGATGGAAATTTTGATGATAAAGGATTCCTGGCACTTGGTTTTGCGGGACATCAGCCGGATTTGGCCAACTATTATACTAATAATGGTAGCTTGTATATGACTTCACTCGTTTTCTTGCCTTTGGGTCTTCCTGCCGATCATCCTTTTTGGAGTGATCCGGCCGAGGAATGGACATCTCAAAAGGCATGGGCGGGAAAAGCTTTTCCAATTGATGGACACCAGTCATTAAAGAAGTGATGTTTCCCCCGTCATTATCCGTTCAACGCGGGTAATGACACATCCTTCTAAAAAATAGATAGTTTAATGGCTTGAAACACTAATATATCGAAAAAGAGGCAAACGTTAGGTCAGCCTCTTTTTCGATATAAGAATTTTTAATTTTACTCTTCCGTGCTTTGAAGCATCTGGAACAGTTTGTCTAACTTCGGAGCCATGATAATCTCCGTGCGGCGGTTCTTACTTCTGCCTTCTGCCGTTTCGTTGTCATCGACAGGCATATATTCGCCGCGGCCGCTCGGTTGTATCTGCAAAGGATTCACGTTATAGTTTTTAATCAGAATACGTACGACGGAGGTAGCACGAATCACACTCAAATCCCAGTTATCCTTGAATTGTACAGTGTTGATAGGCTTATTGTCCGTATGTCCTTCAATAAACACATCAATATCCGTCTGTTTGTTCAGTACTTCGGCCAATTTGCCAAGAGCTTCTTCACCACGCTTATCCAGACGGGCGCTTCCTGATTGGAATAATAATTTATCCGACATTGCCACATATACTTTTCCGTCTTTTTCGCGAACGGTCAATTCATCGCTGCTGAAGCCTAATAACGCATCTTTTACGCTACTCAACAGTTTCCGGACTTTCTCATTCTGCGCATTGATCATCTGCTGCAACTCGTTGATAGTACGCTCTCTTTCATTCAACTCGTTTTTCTTCTGGTTCAACAGGGCGTTCAGTTTTTCCTGTTCGGTCATGTTCACATTCAGCATACTTTGATACTGGCGGATACTGTTTCCCATTTTTGTTGTATCACGCATGAGGTTTTTGATTTGTACCGACATTTGGTTGCCCGTGTTACGGCAGTCGGTCAGTAGTCCTTGCAAACTATCTTTGCTTGCGGTAGCTGCCAGCTCTGCAAGCATGAACTTCTTTTTCGTTACACATGAAGTACATAATAGGATCGTAAGGAAGGTAAATAAAGTAATTTTCTTCATTGTGTTTTATGTTTTAAAAGGATATATACAATTAGCTTTGTAGAAATTCACATAGTTTTTGCACAGCCAGTGCACGGTGGCTGATTTTATTCTTGATATCATTTCCCAGTTCGGCGAACGTCCGTTCATAGCCTTCCGGTTTGAACACGGGATCATAACCAAAACCCGAATCGCCCCGTTTTTCTCGGATTATCTCGCCCTTTATCACTCCTTCAAAAAGATATTCCTTTCCGTCCAATATCAACGAAATGGCAGTACGGAATTGTGCTTTGCGATTTTCTTTGCCTTCCAGTTCGTGAAGCAATTTGAGCATATTGGCTTGGGCGTCGTGTCCTTCGCCGCCTGCATAGCGGGCGGAATAGACCCCGGGGGCCCCGTCCAAGGCTTCTACTTCCAGTCCGGTATCATCGGCAAAGCAATCCAGGCCGTAGTTTTTAAAGATAAACGACGATTTCAACAGGGCGTTTCCCTCCAGCGTCTCGGCTGTTTCGGGAATATCCGTATGGCAACCGATATCGTTGAGGCTCAGCAGTTCTATTTGGTCTCCTAAGATAGCGGCTACTTCTTCCAGTTTATGAGCGTTGTTGGTAGCAAATACCAGTTTGCGTTTCATCATCTTATTTTGTTTTTAACGGGGTTGTTCAATACTTATCGGGCCAATCAAAGCTTGGAACCGGTTATTTTACTTTCAGTTTTTCGAATCCTTCGCCATATACTCCGATAACTGAACTTTGGGAGATAAAAGCATTCGGGTCGATACGTTTCACCAGACGGAAGATGTCGAGTGACTGGCGTTTCTTGGCAAGTACTACCAGTACTTTTACATTGGCTTTACTGTACCAGCCTGTGCCATCGAGCACGGTTACTCCGCGATCGGCATCTTTGATGATACGGTCGGCTATTTCGTCATACTTCTTGGAGAAAATGAAGAATTGGACCGATTGGCGTGCACTGTTGATAATCCAGTCGAGCACGACGCCAATGATGAACAGGGTGACGAAACCGAAGATAACACGACGCCAGTCATGGAATATAAAGTAACAGGAACTGATGATGAATACATCGCAAATCATAATCATTCTTCCGAGTGTCACATCTTTATATTTGTTAACTATGGCGGCGATAATATCTGTTCCTCCCGTACTTCCGTTATAGTTGAACACAATGCCCAGACCTACGCCACACATGGCGGCACCGATGATACAGGCCATGAAATCCTGTCCGGGACCGAGCAGTAGCGGTTTACCGTCGGCTGTCATGTCCGGTACTTCCACATAATTGTTGACCAGTAGTTGGAACAACCAGAGCAGGAAAGTCAGCATAAAGATAGCATACGTCGTTTTTATACTGAATCGCGGGCCTAATATCCGGATAGCAAATGTCATCAGAACGGCGTTGATAATGAAATATGACCATTGGATAGGGAATCCGGTTGAGTAGTAGATGATAGCACTGATACCGGTAGTTCCTCCGGTCGTTATCTGATAGGGCAGTAAGAATGCCGCCCAGCCCAAAGAATAGCTGATTAGTCCGAGAGTGATGTAAGCATAATCTTTCACTTCTCTCATTATTCCCGCTTTTGCTAGTTTATGCATTGATTTTAAGTATTAGGTGTCAAAGTATCAGGTATCAAGTATTAAGTATTCACCTTGCGGATATATATTTGAATCATAGCCGTGGTGATACTTAATACTTATTACTTAATGCCTGTTTAAATAACAACGTTTACAATCTTCTTCGGAACGACGATGATCTTTTTGGGAGTCTTTCCTTCGATCCATTTCTGTGAACGTTCGTCAGCCAATACGGCTGCCTGGATGGCGTCCGAAGTTTCATCTGCAGCAAATTCCATATTGAAACGTGCCTTTCCGTTGAAAGAGATCGTGTAGTTGATTGTATCTTCTTTCAGATATTCTTCGTTGTATGCCGGCCATTGGGCGTCGCATACGGAAGTTTCGTGTCCCAGTACGTCCCACAATTCTTCGCAAACGTGCGGAGCGAAAGGAGCAAGCGTGATGACGAGTTGTTCTAGAATCTCTTTCTTACTGCATTTCAGGTTGAAAAGCTCGTTTACGCAAATCATGAATGCACTGATAGAGGTATTGTAAGAGAACTGCTCAATGTCACCGGTCACCTTCTTGATAAGTTTGTGGAGGCTTTTCAGTTCTTCCTTCGTTGCCGGTTCGTCCGTCACCAGATATTCATCCGTGCGGCTGTAGAACAGCGACCAGAATTTGCGGATAAAGCGGTGTACACCATCGATACCGTTTGTATCCCAGGGCTTAGACTGTTCTACCGGGCCGAGGAACATTTCGTACATACGAAGTGTGTCCGCACCGTATTTCTCAACAATCATATCCGGGTTGACAACGTTGAACATTGACTTACTCATCTTTTCAATCGCCCAACCACAGACATATTTTCCGTCTTCGAGGATAAACTCTGCCGTTTTATATTCGGGACGCCATGCCTTGAATGCTTCCAGATCGAGAATGTCATTGGATACGATGTTAACGTCTACGTGAAGCGGTGTAACGTCATACTGGTCTTTCAGGTTCAGTGAAACGAATGTATGGGTATCTTTGATACGGTATACAAAGTTACTGCGACCCTGAATCATTCCTTGGTTTACTAATTTTTGGAATGGTTCTTCCATTATGGATACACCCATATCATAAAGGAATTTATTCCAGAAACGAGAATAAATCAAGTGTCCCGTAGCATGTTCGGTACCCCCTACATATAAGTCTACATTCTTCCAGTACCGGTCAATTTTCGGGTCAACCAATGCTTTATGATTGCGCGGGTCCATGTAGCGCAGATAATATGCGGAAGAGCCGGCGAATCCCGGCATGGTATTCAGTTCCAATGGGAAAACGGTTACATTATCAATCTTTTCGTTTTCTACCACGCATTTGTTCGCTGTGTCCCACGCCCATTTCGTAGCGTGTCCCAATGGAGGCTCGCCTGTTTCGGTAGGCAGGAACTTGGCAACTTCCGGAAGTTCCAGTGGCAGACAGCTTTCTTCGATTACATAAGGCATTCCGTCTTTGTAGTAAACCGGGAAGGGTTCACCCCAGTAACGTTGACGTGAGAAGATAGCGTCACGTAAACGGTAGTTTACTTTCACGCGACCCAGATTATGTTCTTTTACATAGTTCTTGGTTTTTTCAATTGCTTCTTTGATAGTCAGCCCGTTCAGGGAGAGGTCACAGTAAGGAGTGACGTCCGGACGCGGAGAGTTGCAGACGATACCTTCTTTGGCGTCGAAACTTTCTTCGCTGACATCACAACCTTCTACCAACGGGCGGATTTCCAATCCGAAATGCTTGGCAAAGGCGTAGTCGCGGCTGTCGTGAGCAGGTACGGCCATGATAGCTCCCGTTCCGTAACCGGCCAATACGTAGTCGCTGATCCAGATAGGTACTGCTTCGCCTGTGAACGGGTTGATCGCATACGAACCACTGAATACACCGGTAACGCTGCGGTCGGCAATACGTTCACGTTCCGTACGTTTCTTAGTACGGTCGAGGTAAGCGTCTACTTCCGCTTTTTGTGCAGGAGTGGTTAATTGTGCCACCAATTCACTTTCCGGGGCCAACACCATAAAGGTAACACCGAACATGGTATCTGCGCGGGTGGTAAAGATTGTAAATTCGAGATCACTGTCTTTTACCTTGAATTGAACTTCGGCACCTTCCGAGCGTCCGATCCAGTTTCTTTGAGTTTCTTTCAGAGAATCTGTCCAGTCGATAGTATCCAGTCCGTCAAGCAAACGTTGTGCGTAGGCGGATACACGCAGACACCACTGGCGCATCTTCTTTTGGATGACGGGGAAACCGCCGCGTTCGCTGACGCCGTCCACTACTTCGTCATTCGCCAATACCGTTCCTAATTCAGCGCACCAGTTTACCATTGTTTCGCCCAGATAAGCGATGCGGTAGTTCATCAGGATTTCCTGTTTTTCCTTTTCGTTTTTTGCGTTCCATTCATCGGCGGTGAAACTGATTTCTTCACTGCAAGCGGCATTCAGTCCCTCGTTTCCGTAGACAGCAAAGGCTTTTTCCAGTTCTTCGATAGGGCGTGCTTTCTGCTCGTCGTTGCAATAATAACTGTTGAACATTTTTTGGAAAGCCCATTGTGTCCAATGGTAATATTCCGGGTCGCAAGTACGGATTTCACGGTTCCAGTCGAAAGAGAAACCGATTTTGTCGAGTTGCTCGCGGTAGCGGTCGATATTGTTGATGGTAGTGATGGCCGGATGCTGTCCGGTCTGGATAGCATATTGCTCGGCGGGCAAGCCGTAAGCGTCGTATCCCATCGGATTGAGTACATTGAAGCCTTGCAGTCGTTTGTAACGGGCGTAAATGTCCGAAGCGATATATCCCAGCGGGTGTCCTACGTGTAGTCCGGCTCCTGAAGGATAGGGGAACATGTTTAATACATAAAATTTCTGCTTCGATTCGTCTTCCGTAACCTGGTAGGTTTTCTCTTCCACCCACCTTGCTTGCCACTTCTTTTCAATCTCCCTGAAATTGTACTCCATAGTGATAAAGTTTTTATTTATAGTGATTTATACTGTTATTTCTCATTCGAGGCACAAATTTACGTGATTTGTCCCGAACTACCTAATATTTGTCTAGGTATTCCTGAGAGGATTGTCAGTTTATTTGTAGAGTACATATTGTCTTAAAAACCAAATTAAAGAACCGATTTAAAGAATGAGGTTATGATAGGTATTCATTAATGAAATTGTAAAAGCTAATTTTAATCAATGCCGACCTAAAAGTAAAAGACTAACTAACATGAGTTTTTATTTTAGATTACCTCTGTTTTGGTCGTCAAACCGTTTTTGAGGGAATGCTTAAAGATATAAAGAAGGCAACTAACTTGCAATGAATTAGTTGCCTTACATTTTCTTATTTTAAGAATATCCCTATTTAAAAAATAGAAGGATAATCTTTAGAATATCTTTGTACGAAAGGGAGCTACGGGATATCCTTCTTTATTAAATAGATTACCGATAGTCGCATCATCAAAGCAGTATTTGGCAGCGACTGGAATTTTTACCTTTGGAGAGAATACGAGCAGTTGGTTCTTACTGTTTATGACAACTTTTGCTCGGACAAATACACCATCGGGACCAGCAATCTCCATCCCTTTTATCTCTTTGTCGCGACAGATGATGCCGTTTTGGACAGAACTGAAAGTCAGTACGAGCTTATTGTCTTCGATCTTACACTGTTTTAAGAAGGGACTTTCGTGTATTCCATTCAATACCTTATATTTTTTTGCCAGTACAAGGTCTGCCAACCTTTTACCTACCGGACGTTTGTTTATCGGATGGATCGTGGAAATATCTTCTACGCAGTCGGAGATAACCACCAAACCGGTCTCTTCCGTGTGACGAGTTACCCATTCTTGCGCTTCGCGGATCAGTGCCGGTCCGTTATCTTTCGATTTATACAAAAACGGAGCTATCTGTACTTGGTAAAAAGGAAAACATCTACCTGCTTCCCGCCGCCAAGCCTCTATCATGCTTTTCATCAGTATCCCGTAATAATGCGGGTTATCCCTGTTGGTCTCTCCCTGATACCAAATGGTGCCGGCGAACGTGAAGGGCAGGAGGGGGTGGATCATGTGATTGTATAAGACGCCAGCCTCCATGGGCCACCAGGGATAGGTCTGTTTGATTTGCCAGAGCCGAAAATTAGGATTGCTTTGTACGATCTCAGTGGGAGTCCATGATTCGGCAGGAGTACCTCCCCAGGCTGCAACCATGACTCCAACAGGGACTTGCAACGAGTCTCTGAGGTGGCGGGCAAAAAAATAAGCGATCGCACTACGCTTGCGCATGACTTCGGGAGTACAAATATCCCATTGTCCGTCACAGTCTTCCTGTAAGGAATGGCTAGCCCTTTTGGGGACGTGGAAGATACGGATATCCGGACAACTGGCATCGGCCACTTCATGTTCTTTATCCGTCAGCCCGTTGTTCGGTGTCCACTCCATATTGGATTGTCCGCTGCACAGCCATACTTCGCCTAACAAGATGTCTTTCAATACGACTTTACTTACATCATCGAATACTTGCAAGGTGTAAGGTCCGCCGCTTTTCGTGGTCGGTATGGCAGCTTTCCACCGCCCAAAGCAATCTACCTTTGCTGATATCGTATCTTTTTCTGCCCAACTGCCTACAATCTTTACCATTGAGCTTGCATTGCCCCATCCCCAAACAGAGGCAGAGGTGTTTTGTTGTAAAACCATGTGGTCGGCAAACATGGAAGGTAATGCAATGGGCGTGTAGCTTTGTGCCCAGCATAATCCTATTTTAGAGAGGAATAATAAGAGTAAATAGTTTTTTTTCATTACATATTTTGTTGTTAATAAATATATGATTTTTTAGGAAGCTTAGATTCCATTTACCACAAAATTACGTATTTGGCATTCCGTTCCTAAGGATTCTGGATTCTTATCTTTGGAGATTCGGAGAATGAGTTTGTGTGAAGTGGGTTCCAATTCAGTTTCCAACATGTATACCCAAGGGATATATAGATGTTTACTCCATGGAGTAAATGTATCAAGACACTTGAATGGAGTATCGTCAATACTATATTCAACGATTCCTGCTTTAGGACCGGAAATACAGAAAATGCCGATTGCTTTTCCTACAAAATCAAGCGTCAACTTATCGCCCGGATGAATAGCTTCTAGCATAGGTACGTCTACAAATCCTCTTCTCTTTTCAAACTTGTTATCCGCACGCCATGATGGGATATATTTCCACCCTTTTTTCAGTTTTGCCTTTTCTAAATCTATAAAGTTTCCTCTATAATAACTATATACGTCAAGCGGTGTTAACGGTATCTTATGAGCGGTCACAAATGCATTGGAGGGCCTGCCTTTCCACATCTCGTCAAACAAATGGTTGATAGCAGAGGCATAGAATTTATGTCCGAATGGTAGCGGATGGGTTCCACCAAACTTTTCCCAAGTGAATTCGCCCTCTTGCATTCTCTCGCCTATTTCCTGAACGAGGTTGATGGAGGGAATCAGATAATAGTTAGCCACACGTTCATGGTTCAATATTACATCAGGCTGTTGCTTTTTCGCCACCATCGGAATGAACGGGTCATAGATGAAATGCAGCATGATAATATCCATTTCTGGATTGCTTAATAAGGCATGGCGTACTATACCTTCCATGCCACGTACCTGTTCCGAGGGAGTGAAATGATTTGTGTGGTCATTTACTGTTGCTTCTACAAATAATAAGTCGACCTTGCCTTTGGAAAGTACGTCCTGTTGTAGACGGAAAGCTCCCGGAGTGCTTCCTGTAGAGCCGATACCGGCTTCCACAAAATCGAACGACGTATAAGGAAAACGCTGCCTCAGTTGTTGTTCAATCATATTTTTCCACCCCTTCATCTCGGTGATGGATCCTCCTAAGAAAGCGACTCGCCCTTTACGTTCTTTCTCAAACTTGACAAACGAGTTTTGCAAGCTACCGCGTGCGTTGTAATGCAAGAATCTTTTGTATTCTGGCTGATGGCGGAGGATAAAGTCGACAATCGGTTCCGGATTTTCTAAGCTATGTGGATGATGGTCTACGTTTGGTTTGATAATCAGCTCTACAATACCGCCCAAAGCCAAATAGCGAGAGCGCAGCACATCCATATTTTCTTTTAGTGGCACTACTTGGTCTGCATCTCCACAAACGCTAATAATTGGAATACCGGCTTTTGCTAACGGCTCTAGATTATCAATCGGATTACCTTTGAACGAGGTCATCGTTTCGTCTGTCAGCTGCCACTCTTTCAGCAGGTCATTCCACAATTCTGCCTTTTTCCTTCCGGGCCAGCTAAACACGTCACATACAGGTGCGTCCAAATAAATGCAGGCTATTTTGTCTGTGTTTTTGTATGCCCAGTTTAGCACATATAAACCGCCTCGACTGAATCCTTCCAATGTTACTTTGGGAGAAAGGCTGTAATAAGTTGTTAAGTAGTGGTAGAACTTGGTCCCCAATGCTACCGCTCGGGGATTTCCATAAGAATGAGTCAGATTGTAAAAAACAACATGAAATCCTTTTTCTAACAATACCTTATCTACGGAAGGGAAGGCGTTAAAAAAAGCTGGGCGCCATATCCACGGATTCCCCTTCGCTGCCTGTTTGGGAATTACTACTATAGCATCATGTCCTTCATATTGAAAATCATAGCGGTCGTATCCGTTCCATTGGCTTTTGAGACCCGGGAAACTTTGTAATTGGTGAGGGCCTTTTTTATTTGGTATGGCTGGGTACAGCACTTCTGCAGTTTTATGTACATCAATCGTATCAGGATGAGCCTTATCTAGGAAATGTTTTTTCATGTCATCTTGCGGCGTATGCAAGTTAATCGCTTGTAGTTTATTCCTTTTCGTAGTTCGATTAATCACGGGAATACTATCGTATGTAATGCTGTTGTCTATACATGCCATTCTGATAGTTTCGGTGTTCAACTGCGCCCAACCACTTAAGATAAAAAAAGCTAAGAGTAAAAATAAATGAACAATTCTCTTCATAAATTAAATTATATTGATTAATATAGTTGATATTTATTCACAATTATTGCCATAAGGCATCTTTTAGAGTAAAGGGGATGTTTATGTAGAAGGTGATTTTGAAGTTTACCATACATCAACTTCAGCAATACACACGGTTCCTTTTTCCTTATTAGTACTTTCAATTACCTGAAGACGCACATATGTTGCTTCTACTATTTTCTTGAAATAGAAAAAACGACGTGTTGGGTTATTTATTAAATTGCCAAAATTAAATTCACCTATTTTTTCCCATTTTTCACCATCTAAACTTGTCCAGATACTTCCTTTTGCCATCATATCACCCATATTCTTTTGAGGAGGTGTATATGAAAATCCATTTAGCCATTCCTTCTTCTCCAATTTCCACGTTAAAACTGGTAATTCGCCTTCATTACTAATCCAGCAAGTGTTTGGATTATCATCGAATGCTTTAGAAGGAGTACTTTGAGAATATCCGCCTTTTGCCTCTATAAGAGTCCAATGGGATTTAGCCAATCCTAACTGCTCATCTAACAAAGCTCCCCACATTCCATTAAGTAAAGTCGCAGCTTTTATCCGACCGGCAGTCAGAGGAAACGGATGTTCATACTTTAAGGATTTTTCATTAGGTTGTGTTCCATCTGTCGTATAATAAATTTCATAACCCTTATTCAAATTTTTTATAGCATCCTCTCCGTATATTTTCCAACCGAAGTTTTGTTTTCTTGTTTCAATGGTTATCATATCTTTTTTATTACGATAGCATGTCAGCATTGGTGGGTGTGAAGCATAATAATGAAGAGATATATGGCTTATATACGGAAGTGCCCGTGTTGCTAATATCCTAATTCGGATTTTATCTGTTTTCACATCAGGTACACGTAATATACGTTTATAACCAACATTTGTGGCGTGCGCCACTTCCTTCCATTGTCCATCTATCCATGCATCGACAGCGTGTTCTTCAATCCGTTCTCCACTTTCTCCTACAGGTTCCTGTAACATTATTCTATTAAAAGTAATTGATGAAGGCCATGTCAAAAGCAATTTATCTTTTACGGATACGCTTGTTTCGGAATTATTATCTAACACCTCTTTGGGGCCTTTCGCATTAGCCATCAAATGAGGTTCATAAGTAGTACGGATACGTTTTCCTACCTCGTTCAAGACTTCTACGTCTTGTGGGGAAAAGCGTCCTTCCCGATTAGGGGGAATGTTTAGCAGAAAAGTGGCATTACCTCCAACGGCCCGTTCGTAAATGTCAAATACATCATCAGCACTTCTTGTCTTCTGGTGCGTATCATCCCTATAGAACCAGCCCTCCCTAATTGACGTATTGACTTCAGCCTGCTGATAATGCAGATATTTAGCTTTCGTTAATTTTTCTCGTCCACCTAAGTCTACATCTGTCAAATCCGCAAAATGGTTCGCTGTATCGGGATTGATAGAGTAAGGTATTACATTCCATTCTGTTTGTCGAGTACGACCGGACTCATTTCCGCACCAACGTATATCTTCTCGGCCAAAAATAGGAGCTTTCGGTGCTAACGTGTGAATCAATTTTTTCCATGCAGCATAATTATATGTTTGTCCGCCCTTCCGTTTAGGATGTGCTCCGTCGAACCATACTTCATGAATGGGACCATACTCCGTCAATAATTCAAAAAGCTGATTCAGAAAATATTCATTATAATCATCTACAACAAACTCAAAACTCGTTTTATTGGCAAAAGGCCGTCCGGGTACTTCACGAGGAATTGTACGCAACGTTTGCTTACTTTGATTACCATAAAGCCCATTGGGATTCTCTATTTGAAACAAGTCAGCCGGTGAAAGATAGATACCCAACTTCAGACCATATTTACGGCACGATGCGGATAGTTCTTTTAAAACATCTCCTTTACCTTGTTGAAAATCTGTTGACATGATGCCATGTTTCGTATAACGGCTTTGCCATAGCACAAATCCATCGTGGTGTTTAGCCGTAAAAATCACCATCTTCATACCGGCAGTTTTCATGGTTTTACACCATTGATCCGTATCCAACTCTTTTAAGTTAAAAATCTTCGGATCTTCTTTCCCATTACCCCATTCCATACGTGTAAACGTATTCGGTCCAAAGTGAATGAAAGCTATAAATTCATTCTTTAACGCATCTAATTGCTTGGTTGTGGGTACTACGTGAACAGCCTTTTCCATAATACACGCTTTTGTATCCCATGGGGTAATCTCTTGTGTATTGGCAAAACTTATTGTATTTTTTTGTTGGGCACCGGCATTTATTACATACAATAATAAAAATGAAGCAAGCAATTTATTTTTCATTGGTATAAAAAGTTTTTGTTTATCTGTTATTAATGCGAATCAGTAGTTAAGTATGAAGTTTGATTCCAATGTAGTACATATTCTTTGTAGAGCAATATCCTTTAGTTTTTTATTCGATTACATACCAAGTATATCCTTTTGCCGGAATTCTGACGGCAAGATTAACTGTGTAATTCCTATCCAAAGTATAAGTTTTTGATATACCTTCCTGCTCTCGGATACTGGCTGTTTTACTTAACCCCGTATAGTAAAGTGGTAATTGAATATTACGCGTTATTTCTTGGTCAGTAGGATTATAGAACATGGCCAATCCTTTTTCTTTTCCTTTAGGGTCAACGTGCATGATTCCATCCCAATCACGGGCATCAGGTTTACGTAAATGGATGATATCATTATTCAAGATGTTCCGGTATTTCTTATACCAATTGATAATCTCCAATACTACTTTTTTAGTTTCGGGAGTGTCGTACAAACGCGGTCCGCGATAGCAAGCTTGTATTCCCGCGCCATAATTTTGGAACATCAGGTTTTTGTATTCGTATAAATGTTCGCTCAGTGGTTCCAACGTGGCTGCAGAACCGCCTCCCTGATATTCTACTAAGGGCACAAAACTCCACAATGAGGAAGGTATGCGCTCAAAAGTACAATCATAGTTCAGTTGACGTGTGTGAATAAGTTGACGGTCACGAGGTAATGACCAGTTGGCCTCTCGATAACCGATTCCTGTTTTGGTAGAGCCATTTAGGAAATAAAAGTCGGGAACATTGAGGTAAATACCGTTTTCGCACATCCAATGATAGAGTTCCGTTATTTTGTAGAATTGGTTCCATTGTGAATCTTTCAGTCCTTTATGGTGGGGATGGACAGTTGAAGCACAGAAATCACCGGGATAAGATCCATCGTGTTCAAAGCAGCGCATTCCTGTTTTCTCGAAGAATGTCTTTATCTTATGGAAATATTCATAACCCCAATCGCTGCACAAGCACGGTGAACTGCCAAATCTCATGCCACCGCGTTTTCCTGTCTTCGGATTGATAAGATCCACCTCATCGCTAATCCAACGGCTGGCAAGTAGCGAATAACATCCCATTTCAATGCCTTTGTTGCGGGCATAATCAACGAATGCTTTGTATTTGGCTATGTTGGCATCCGAAATGTCTTCGGCATTCAGCCCCGAACCAAAACTCAGAATAATCATTTCATAGCCGATTTCAGCACATTGGTCAATAGCACGATATACTATCTCCGGCTGGGTGGAGGTGAGATGCATGAAGATAGGATTCTCAGTGGTCCAGGGCGCGATGGTCCGGTACATTCTGCGTGTAAATAGCCCTTTACGTTCACGGTCGTAACTGTCGAACGGCATTTCGTAGACGCTGAAAGAACGGAAAGAACTTTTAGAAAGTACAGTCTGATCGGGGCCCATTGGAGGAGATATTTCCAGTATACAAGGGGTTTGAAGCAAATAATTACGCTGTGAAGTATAATTTGGATCGGTTACCCATTTTTCGGTAATGTCTGTTTCTTTTTCTGTAAAACTGCCTGCACAAGCATAATCACTTTCTACATGAATATTTGGTAAAAGGAATTTGGTTGGGTCGCCTCCCCCCGGAGACTCCGGTTCAGCAAAGGCAAGGTATTCCAACTGGAATGTATCGATATTAATAGGTAAGTCGGATTCGTTGATTACTTCAAAATGTTTACGAATAACGGGTAGTTTATCGTATACAGATACATGAAGTTTTACAATAACTTCTTTCAATACCTTTTCGCCACGTAGTGTAAATATGATTTCACTACCAGTTGCTGCTTCCTTATTGAGTGCCCAACGAGACCGTGCCCATTTAATATCTTCTTGGATAGGGACAATTTCAAAGTCTTCCACCAAAAAAGATTCTGGAATAGTAGTCATACTTTCTATCCATTTATCTTCAATGTAAGCTCGTTCCGGTTGTCCGGTTAATCCTCCAATTAAATGCTTTTTACCATCAATTTGGATGCTTCCTTCACTGCTGACAGCACGAAGCATGCTTTCACCGGTCATACGGTTAATTATGTTGGTTGTTGCCAGATTAGGAAAAATTCGAAATGTGCGAGAAACCATTGGGTTGGCTACAATAATGCTTTTCCTATCTGCTGATGCATAGATACCTGCTTTAGCTTTTTCAGGAGTAATTAACCAGTCAAAGTCTGTTTGGGTAGATACAGGAACAGATAAAACCGGCAGCTTATTTATTTTTTCTGCCAATCTGCAAGATATTTCGTTAGTCATTTCCGGACCTTTTCCGATATATTCTGCATGGATGATCTCGGGGCAGCGTGATTTATAGTCAATGATTGGTGCAATCCATAATGCATTGTCACCACTGGCACCATCATCAGTGGGGTCTACCGATAATTCCAATACACGGATACCTGTCAAGTCTATATTCACGGAAAGGGGCGGTTCATTGCCATACATTATTCCACTATTAAATAGTTCCTTGCCATCGCCTGTTATGATGAAACAGACAGAACCTTTGTCTATTTGACCGTTTGTTTTGGCGAGTCCTAGGAACTGCTTCTCATTTCCTTCTTTGCGGAAATACAGCTTTGTTCCGTCTGCCAATGGAAAAACGATCAAGCTTTTGTCTGAAACATCGATTTTACTGTCTGCGATTCCGATTTGGGTACGTAGGCATGAAGCATCACCGTTCAAGTTGATCTTGAGTCTACTTTTGGCATGAGTGCCTATTACATCATTGTACATTTGTCCGTTAATGCGGGCCTCCTCTCCAGTAACGGATTTACCGTTCATAACTTTCCCATATTCTTGCCACACATGGGATAAGTTCAGTTCTGATATTTTAATCGTATGTTGAGCCTGTCCAGTCATACATGCAAAAAGAGTGGCAATTAATAATCCATGTTTGTTTTTCATATGATGTCTAATGGTATTATTTATTCTTTCTTTTGCTCTTTTCAGTCATTGTAGAGAATAAGTATATATTCCCACCCAAATCACTTGTTACCAGGCTGTTTCCGGACACTGCGACACTGCTCAGAAAAGGAGCTCCCGATTGATATTTCCACACGATACGGCCCTCTTTTTTCGATACTCCATAAATACAGCCATCAGAAGCAGCTACATATACAATTTCTCCTACGCAAACCGGACTCGTTTCAATCGTCTGAACATCCGGGCGGGTATAAGGGACAGAGTAGACCAACGCTGCTCCTACCGGAGTTCTCCACTTCTCTTCCAATGTCTGATTATCTAAGGCTACAAGCCCCTTGTCTGCGGTTCCTAAAATGATCTCCTTATCGGTCAATAAAGGAGTAGAAGTTGCATCCATATTGTAAGGAAGTTCCTTACGCACGACAATACGTCCTGTCTGCGCCTCTATGATGAAGAAAGATTTTCCGGAGATAATATACAGCAAGGAACCATGGATTGCAGCAGAGGCCCCTCGGTTGCGTAAACCGTGTTCACTCAACGACCACAGGTATTTACCGGTTATTGCATCATTGGCATGCAATGCTCCCCACTGTACCGATCCAATCAAGACACCATTCCCCATTGACAAGGTGGTGGTGGTTCCTTCGCGTTGGTTCCAGCCTTTATTTCGCCAAATTACTTCACCGGTAGAAGCATTTATAGCAGAAAGAGCTTTGCCTGTTCCGGCATACACGATTTTATCACATGATACCAATCCTTCAATCAAGGAAGGCAATTCATTGACAGGCAGTTTCACTTTCCAAACCAATAAACCTGTATCGATATCCACCGCATAAAGATTTCCTAATACGTCTTGTGCAAATACCTTTCCATCGGTGATGGTGATCGAATTTTTCACAGAATGCGCCAACGGTGTTTTCCATATTAACGAACCGTCTTTCCCGTTAAGGGCATACAGATAAGCCTCTTTACGGAAATTTTCGTCCATAGAAGCAATAAACACCTTTCCATCATGAATTAACGGAGAGGTCATACACAAATTAGCCTTCAGATTCTTTGCCCATACTAATTGTAGTAAATTATCTACATAAGCCTGATTGGTGGCTGTATGGGCGGGAGTAGCTAACATGTTATCCCAGTTTTCGGTCAACTGTACTTCCGGCAACTCTTTTGATACGACATATGAGTTTTCTATTTCGGCAATTTCACCGTTATTAAAATAGGCAGATATCTTCAACTTCAACTCCTTGTTCTTCCATATTTTTTTTATTGGCAAGGTTGCCTTCCAAGTCCAATCCGTGCATTGTTCCAACAAGACCTTATTAAAAACCTGCTTCCCCTCCAACAAACCTTCTACCGACACCTTTTTTACCGGAGAAACGGAAGAATACGCGTTCACCAATATCTGAGATCCGCAGAAAGCTGCAATGGTTATCTTTTTATCTAGATAAGCATAACGCAACTCCGAACGGGGATTACCTTGCCCATCTATATGCATCACTCGAAAAGCATTGGAAGAGTGGTCAATCCCTCCCTTATCCAGGCTCGATGTACATATTGTATATACATCCCCCTGTTTCTTTATATGGTTAATATGCCAATGTCCATATATCCACGCTTTCAAATTATAATCATTCAGACAGATACTGTTTTTTGCATTTCCTTTATAAATAAAACGATCGGAATGCGTCAATATGTCGTGATTGAATATGATAATGGGGGTTCCTTTCTTCACGTGTGCCAAATCGTTCTTTAGCCATGCATATACATCTTGTTTTGTATAGCCGGGACGATAATCCCCTCCTGGCATCGGAGTCACAATGTAATGTACATTGCCGGATTCAAATGAATAATACACAGGGCCATAAATGTTTTCAAACATTTCCTCGCCATATTTTCCACTAACAAGATCGTGATTACCTATACAATAATACACAGGCACTTGCATATTGTTTGTATTCATCAAGGTGATATGTTTCTTCATTCCTGCCGCATAACAGATATCTCCGGTATGGACGATAAAGGCCACTCGTTCATTGGCTGCATAGTCGCGTATATTTTCTACCCATCGTTCATTACCATCAGTATTGTGTATCTCCGTATCCGATATATGCACAAATTTATGATTTCCTTGCTTGTCAATACCCGCTTCGTAGGGTATCAATGCAAAATCATATGAAATAGAATCTGTAGTGATGGGGTGAAAATGGCCCGTTGGAATTTTATAGCCCGAAGGAGTGGTAACAAAGATAAAGCGTTGTCTAGGATGTCCTTTCAACAGAAAATTTCCTTGTGCGTCGGTCTTTACCACGTTTAACCCGTCGGAGACCACTACTCCCGCGACCTTTTTTTCACCTTTATCACATAAGCCATTTCTATTCTTGTCCACAAACACACAACCATGATAGGATGCAAGAGCGGAAGAACAAACATTTAAAACCCCAATAACTATCCATAGATATTTTTTCATTATAAAGTCTCCTTATTTCCATTTACTATCTTAAGTAATTGTTTGCTGATCACTTCTGCATGCCGGACCATACCATAGTCGGACGGATGTACATAATCCACCCATGCATCGGGAGAATAATTCAAATCTTCATGAGAAATATAATACAAGTTTTTCACTCCTTTCATTTTCAGACGGCGATAAGCCTCCTGCTGCCCCCGATTGGGAGCAGTATAGGTATCATAGCGATTCTGGTTGGAATTTCCATTGCTATATCCGGCATGGTCGACCAACAAGATGGGTGTATCGTGACAAGAACGAATCTGGTACACAGCTTTTTCCACCCGTTCAGCCACCTGATCGGTTGTAAGCATATTCAGATTCGCCATGCAATCAAGTATATAAACAGAAGCTTTTATTTCATTGATAAGAGAGATGACCTCCGGTTCTAATTTCCCATTACCGGAAAATCCTAAATTTACGACTGGTCTCTTCAGCTGACGGTGTAGGATATTGGTCCATGCCATGCCCGGACGCGACGCACAAGCACCTTGAGCGATGGAAGTGCCGTAAACAACAATGGGATCATGCTGTTCTTTGGCAACAAAAGCGAAATGCTGTCGAGATTCAACTCCTATTTCTAAAAATTTCACTCCATTATACAAAGGTAAATATAACTCGTATTCTTGTATTTTGCTAACATTACTCCCTCTATCAACTGTATAAGTATAGCGTACCGTATCGCCGAATGTATACGTTCCGAAACAGAATGCATCATCCTCCCGATATAAGTCCACACCTGATACACCTGTTGATGGCATATGAGGCATACTAAATCCTCCTGTAACCTTATATCTCACCTGAATAGATTGAGCATCCGTTCGAAACCGAAGGGAAAGACCTGCCGATTCGCAAGACAAACGCCATACATCCTGACGTACCTTCTCTTTTGCCCGAAGAGGTAATCGGCAATAATTAACCTCCTTTTCATCCCAGCCTTTCCCAAAAATCAATGATTGCCTGCTATATTCCGGAGCTTGCGGATTATACCATTTTACTTGGGCATTGCTCACTATGCAAAGCAAAAAAATACTGGATAAAACAATCAACCGTTTAAAACAATCCATAACCGTTTAAAACTTAACTTTTATATCCTCTATAATTGATACTAAAGGGAACAAACCTAACGAATCTTTCATATTCAAGTCTTTTGGAGTAGGGGGCATAAACTTGGCTTTCGTACCTTTCACGGAAACTCCTTTACTATTCAATTTTACTATAGCATACAATGGTTGGTCGTACGTCATAGAATATTTCAGAATGCCATACTTCTTATTTACGCTTTCCGGATAGCGTTTTTCCGTTGCAGTAGGTTCACCAACCCACACATACGATGCACTGTTGATTTGCATATAAGTAATGCCGTTGATTACTTCCGTGTAATTGCTATGATTATGACCACCAAAAGCCAATACCACTTTTTTATAACCTACACGCTGATTCTCCGTTTCGAGAATCCGGCGTACATCTGCTCCGTTGTTCATACCCCGCTCAATGCTTTGATGAGAAAACAGTACACATTTTTTATCCGTCGACTGTAAATCCTTTTGCAGCCATTCCAGTTGCTCTTGGTCTACGAAAGCCCTTTTTTTCATGTCCACATAATAATTTGCTTTAGCATAATGAACATATTTTTTTCCATCATAAAGATTATTTCCATCTAATACGATAAAATGAAAATCCCCTTTATCGAAAGAATAATAGCTTCCAGGCATTTCCATTCCCTTGATATATTCTTCGGGGGTATATTTATCCATATCATGATTGCCGATGACATGATATTTGTCACCCTCAAAGCTATTCCAGAGGTCACGGTAGATTTTACTGTTATCATCCAATCGGCAAAAATCACCTAATTCAATGATGAAATCTACCTTGTTCTTCTTTGCTGCGTCTATAAATGAATAAACCCTGTGTTCGCCATCGGGCACATCCTGCGCATGAAAATCGGAGGCAATGGCAAATTTTAGGACTTTGTCTTTGGTACTGCAAGCAGATACAGTCAACAATAAAAAAAAGAAAGAAGTAAGATTAAAAAGTTTCATATATTCTATCGGATAAATTAAATACTTATTTTTAATTGATTTTTTTAACAAGGGGGAATATCTCCCCCTTGTTAAATGAGAATTGTTTGTTTTGCAACTGTATTTCTTTGCCGGAAAAGCAAAAAAAACAATTGCAAAGTTAAGGTATAATCGTTTCCAAATAATGAACTGGTTGCAATTCATCAATATCAGACTTGTTTATCAGGAATTTCGTCTTTGTACGAACAACTCCTCCGGATTTCGCATCCGTGAGAAGATAAGTATCTCCTGTGAAAAACACCTCATCGCTGAACGAACCGTCCGTACGTTCATAGGTAATATAATTACCAATTGATCCCATTTTACGGTCGATATGGATACTTAATCCATCTATAAAAACAGCATCGTTAAGTAAGGTCGAGACATAGATATCACCATATACATAAGCGCCACTTGAATAAATAAGAGACTTGTTACCATATACATCTACATTTTGGGCTTTAATTTCCAAGTTGCCTTGGATATTGTTCTCCTTCAAATCAAGGATCGAATAATAACAGCCTTGTCCGTTATCATAATTTTCTTCCTGATAATAAACCTTCATCGAATCTCGCTTTTCGCTGGTAACATTCCAACTCAACAAGCAATAATCGTGATTAACATCTTCTAATGGATAAATATTTACTCGCAAACGATAATAACCACTTTGGCAGATTAAAGTATCAACCTTTGCCGAATAAATAATAGGGCCTTGGCTCATAATATCGTCTAGCATATCTCTGGAGTTGTTACAACTAAAACATATCCCTCCTAAAAAGATAGCTACTAACAGTTTTATTACAACATATTGTTTCATATTCTTACTTTCAATTAAATCTAAAACCCGAGACATTAATAATATTTTTTCTCGATCTGTCCCCACAAAAAGATCTCATTCATGGTTATTACCTTATGAGACGGATCGTAAGTTTCCATCATTTCTATACGCAAATAACGAATTTTCGCCTTTGGATTAGCCTCCGGATTCACGTTATCATCCGTAACATTCAACTCGAAACCACTATCCCAAGCACTTTTTTCATCGGGAGTAGGCACTTTATTGTTGACGGCATCAGGAAGTACATATTCACCTATCAAAGTCCATCCTTCCGGGAATTTAACAAACCGATCTAAATTTTCATCTGTGGTGCCCCAAAACCGGAATCGTTTAACTGCATGTATCCCGTAATAAACGGGACGATGATATATATGCATTCGTCCCAACATAGCCTCTACATTCAAATTGTATGTAGAATAACTATTTGGTACCAATTCATCATTCGAATCGTCCAAATCATTAAAATTCTTTGTATAACGAGTGATATAAAAAGCAGCATCTTTTTTTCCATCAAATAGTGTTTGAGGACCATATGAGGCTTCACCATAATATAATCCATCGTATTGAATACCTGTAACCGGATCTATCCCTTCTGTTTCATAATCCATACTTTCCCCATTAGTATATCGAGGATTAAATTCTTTCAATGCTTTAATTTGCTGGTATGCGATCACATCTTCACGGAACGGAGTAAGTGTAGTAATCAACGTGTCCGACACATTTCCCCATTTATCAGTAATAGAGAACCCGAAACGTTGTTCTTTATCCGGATAATTGCGAACATAGGCATACGTCTTTTTCTTATCTGTCTCACGTGTATAAATCATCTTGGAGGGATCTTCCATGAATACCTTTTGTCCTTTGATTTGGAGAGAATCGTCTGTCAACACATGAATTGCCAAGAAATCACCGGTTGTATTCTTCCATGCCACTTTTACTCCACCAAATGCAGCTTCGGCAGTCAGTGATTGATAAGCAACTTCTATGGGAGACAGCAAGGCAGTTCCTTTCACAAAAGTAGGTTCCGAAACATTACCACTATTGTCCACACATTTTATTTCTACCGTCTGTTCGGCTACTCCCATAAACCCTTCAACCAAAATCGAAGAGACAAAGCGCGAAACCTTAAAGTCTCTTTTCACCCCATTCTGCACATAAGAAGCCACCACCTGAGCGATGTCCGTATCACCTTTTGTTAGTGAAAAGTGGATTTCCAATGCACCCGATTGAGGAATTACTTTATTTACGGTCACTTTTCCGGGTGCCTGTGAATCCACGCGAATGATTTCCAAGCCATCGTACGATTCTGTACAAGCAGAGATACCTATTATACCACACAGAATAGTAATATATTTCAAAATTATCTTTTTCATGATGCTATTAAATTTTATAGATTATCACCAACCGGGATTCTGTTTCAAGTTTTTATTTTGTAACAATGTACTTGTTTTGATTGGCATCAGATAGTCTCTCATAGTAAATGTAGGTTGAGCGACTAAGGCGAGACTATAAAATTCACCTTTTGTTTCTCCTTTATAGTTCCACCCTAACATAGATTGATTATAATACTCTTCTGCCATAAGCCATCTGCGTATATCATAATAGAACGAACCTTCAAACGCCAATTCATTGATACGTTCTCTACGGATAATCTGACGCAATCCTTCTTGACTGGCCGGTTTGTTCTTAAGTTCATTTTTTGCATACTTTCTATAACTATCTACGACCCCTTCCATTCCGGAACGCGCCCTTATTTCGTCCAAATATGAATAAGCATTCTTTCCTTTAGAATCTGTTTGAGAAGGTCCTCCGACTTCATTCAAGCATTCTGCCAGCAACAAATACATATCAGCCAGACGAATTACCGGAAATATATATTTTTCCATATTCAGTTCTACTTTCGATGCAGCATAGGTAGTTTTCAAATGAGAAAGCTTTTTAGACAAATATCCGGTTACGGAGAATGCACCGTAAGCTCCATAATTTCTTTCACCACATCCTTTTCCCGATTGGAAAGATGCATATGAAGTATTTGCTAATGTTTTTAACCTGCCTTCCCACAATCCGCCGTCGAAGCCAACGGAAGCATAGAAACGCAACGAACGATGAAAATGGAGTAATGCTGATAATTGTCCGCTCTTTATGAAATATTTACTATGCTCCGCATCAGGTAGTTGATAGGTGTATCGGTTTTCGTACCAGCCATTCTCCAACCACTCTTTATCTTCCTCAATAGGCAATCCGTTGCCGGAATAGAACATTTCTACAAAATTGATAGTCGGAGCCTGTCGCTGCCCTAACGTTACTCCCGCTGCTCCATTCGTATTTGCCCATTCCGAATCACTAAGCATGGTAGAGAACTGCTGCAAAAGCGAAACATTGGAAGTTTCATTCTTTCCCCAAATAATTTCCGGATTCCATGATTCGGTTACTGCTTGGCGCAGACTCACCATAGCTTTGATCGTATCATTGATATTCCCCATGTGCACACCTGCAATAGCAAAGTTTCCTCCATCAGTCGTTATCAAAATAGAACCTCCATCCTCTTCGGCTGCGCGGCAGGCATCATCACATGCCTGCAAAGCTGCTTCCCAGCGTTGTTTACTATCCCCTTCGGGAAACAGCTCCACGCCCCGTTGATCTTTAAACCCTTTATAATAATTATTATTATTGAACAATGGACTTGCAGCCAGTACGAGCACTTTTGCTTTTATAGCTTTCGCTATTGTTTTATTGAATCGACCGTATTCAGTCAATGGGTCTAAATCTTCACGGCTTGGTAAATCGGTAATTGCCTTGTCTATTTCTGAAATGATAAATGACACTACCTCGTCTGCTGTATTTCTATAAACCTGCAGTTCACTTCCAGTCGCAGATATGGGTATAACCCTATCTATAATAGGAATCGGTCCGTATAAACGAAAAAGATAAAAATGAAAATAAGCTCTCAACATACGCACTTCTGCCAGCCACTGTTTTCTTAAAGTTTCTTTCAAATCTTTAGGTCCTCCGTTTTCTAACGGAACCATTTCCAAGAAAGTATTACAATGGCGTATTCCCGCCCACAAATCCACGGGAGAACCATTTTCATTATCCCAAAAATTCATATAAGGATTTGAGGTATTATTTCCCTCAAAGAATGCTTTCATCGTATTCGGACGCCCATTGGCCAAGTTTTTTCTGTCCAGTTCGTGATAAACGATTTCACCGCCACCGGAAATGCCTAATGTATTCAGCGGGTTTGCATAAGGCGGTACATAGCTATAACAGGTAAACAAATACTTTTCTGTATTATATTCATTAAGAAATGCATCTTCCAATACCGGCTTATCATCCGGGAGAATGTCCAACATGCCATTGCATCCTTGCAGCAACAGCGTCAAGGGGAATATCAATAAATAAACTATTTTCTTCATAATCATTTCGTTTAAAAGTTAAGCAGCAAACCGATATTAAACACTCGTTGTAAAGGATAAGCTAATCCGTTGCCACCCATTTCCGGATCCCACATCTTGAAATCGGATATAGTAAACAAATTGGTAGCACTAAAATATATACGAGGGTCAATTCCCTTGACTTTATGAAATGTATAACCCATTTCCACCGATTTCAGACGCAAATAGCTTAGTGTTCGCAGCCAATAATTACTTCTGACAAAATTATTGTTATTTCCGGCTGCGCCACTTCCGGAGTCGGGCGACAAGCGTGGCCATTTGGCATACGGATTGGGATTGGATTCTGTCCATGCCGAATTGGCAATCCAATTGAGCAATGTCCTATTTCCTTTCTTGCCATCCTTGGTGACCTCTACGAACGGCGCCATATTTGCTGCATCCAAAAAGAATGAATAATTTGACTGTCCTTGGAAGAAGAATGAAAAATCAAATTGTTTATAACCGAAGGAAGCACCAAAACCATATTGAATTTCCGGAGTTGTAGGATAACCCATTGGCACCATATCATAGGTATCGACTACTCCATCATTGTTTACATCACGATATTTGATATCACCGGCTTGATAAATACCACCATTACTACTGACATTTTGAACAGGAGAGTTAGCAACTTCCATATCGTCTATAAACAGACGCTCAGCTACATAACCTAACTGCTGTCCCACTTTTCTGCCTACCGTTGATTTCCAAGGAGCAATGTTTGAGTAATCCAATTCTTCATATTTGGTAATTTTAGAAGTTCCATAGGTGAAGTTTCCACGAATAATATACCACAATCCGTTCATCAAAGACTTATTATAGTTCAAACTCAGGTCGATACCATGCCCTTTGGCCTCTCCATAATTAGTCTTTACTTCGGTGGTCAACCCCATTATGGAAGGAATATCCGGACGACTCTGTACAATATTGGTACGGCGTTCCTTATAAAACTCCACTTCAAGTTTCAGGTCTTCATCAAACAGCCCCAATTCGATCGCCAAATTACCCTTATGAGATACTTCCCAAGTGATTTTTGGATTGGCATAACGAGATATTTGAATGGAAGGACGTGTATAGGGGTTCTCCGGATCGATGCCGAAATTTCCCACCGCTGTACCATCCAAATTGATATTCGATGTAAAGAAGAAACGATCATCCTCGGAAATAATAACGTCATTACCTGCCATACCGTATGTTCCTCTCAATACCAATAAAGGGATATATTTTTTTATTCCTTTCCAAAACTTTTCATTCGAGATTCTCCAACCTCCACCAATCGATGGGAAAAATCCCCATCGGTGCTTCTTATCAAAACGTTCGGAACCGTTCAGACCGAAGTTGAATTCTCCAAAATAACGTTTGTCATAGCCATATGTGAAACGTCCTGCCAACGATATATTACGTGACGGTAACGACGCATCCAACGTTTTAGGGCTACCCGTCATACTTTCTGTAAATGAACCTACCAGCAAAGCACCTACATCATGCCGTTCATCGAATTTATGGTCGTACATAATAGCAGCTTCGCCATACATCCGCGTATTTACCGATTTGTCACTACCGGCATAATCAATGAAATCAGATCCATCCTCCGGATTCAGGCATGACAGTTCGTATGGGAATTCCGAATTATTAGGATCGTAAGTTCCTTGAATATATTGATAATAAAAAGGTTTATATGAACGTTGGATATTAAATCCGGAATTGCGGGTCAAGCTACCTAAAAAACGAGCTTTTAAACCATCCGTGATAAACTTGAGGTCTTGATGAATTTCCATCTGAACCAGAAAATTGCTTTTCTTCACATCTTGGTATCCCCGCATTAAATCGGCATACGGGTTGATGTAAGAGGGAGTTCCCGTACCGGACGTATTTCCCGAGTAATTACCAAATAAGACCCGTTTGTCTAAATATTGCGTAGCTGCATCTGCACGATAGACCATCGGGAACAATACAGGATTTGCCACCAAGCATTTTCCATACGTGTTTGTACCGCCACTGCCATACTCACCTATCGGTCCTGTATAGTCATCAAAACTACCGCTCATTTTCAGTTTGGCTTTGGTCGTTTTAGTCAAGTTCAAATTGACATTCGAACGGATGGTATATTTCTTGTAATTGATGTTGGTATTGAACGGATTGACTGGATCGACCTTCAAAATACCATTATCCTGCGACACGGAGCCTGCCAAATAATAAGTTACAAGGCTACTACCTCCCGAAACATTAATGTTAGCCCTATGGTTAAACGAATGGTTGGTGGTCAATTCATCAATCCAATCTACCGCAGGATATACATATTGATTTCTATTGGGGGCTTTTGTACTATTGATTTTACTTTGCGAATAAGTAAGCAGGTCGTGACGGGTCATACTGGCAATATTGGAATACTCCATGAAAGTAATCGGGTCGGCAACATCCACTTTTTGAGTAGGAGTTGACAGAGAAGATTCCAAACGGACTGAGACTTTAGCCTTACCCTCTTGCCCTTCCTTTGTGGTCACTAGCACAACTCCATTGGCGCCTCTTGCACCATATAAGGCTGTAGCCGACGCATCTTTCAGAATAGAGAAACTTGCCAAGTCGTCGGCACTCAAACGAGCCAAATCAGAGGAAGTGGCTTGCACATTATCTATCAAAATGAGCGGAGAGACCAAACCGCTACCAAACGAAGTAACGCTACGCACAAAAAACTGGGCATTATCTTCCCCCGGTGCTCCAGAAGATTGATATGATACCAACCCGGCGATTTTTCCGGCAAGTGCAGTGGTCAGATTACTAGTAGGAGCCCTCAGCTCTTTCATACTGACTGTTGAAATGGACGCGACAACGCTCTCTTTTGCCTGCTTACCAAAAGCTACCACTACTGCTTCTTCCAGCATTTCAGTATGTTCTTTCATAATGACGTTAATCAATTTGGACTTGCCTACTTGTATTCGTTGCTTTTCATAACCTATAAATGAAAATTCCAGAAAATCGCCGGAAACGGCATTTATCTCATAAACACCATCTGCATCCGTTATCACTCCATTAGAAGTTCCCACTACAGTAACCGTAACACCTGTTATAGGAGAGTTATCAAACTCATCTGTTACTCTACCAGAAATCTTTACTTTCCGAGTTGATGTGGTTGGTTGTGAAATTTGCCTTTTTGAGAAAGTAATATAGCCATTGGAATATTCATATTTCATACCTGTCTTCTCAGACAATTCTTTTAAGATATCACATGTTTTTCCTTTTTTTTGCGATAAATTCACTTTTGTTTCTTCATTTATATCGCGGCTGTTGAATACCACTAAATATTTAGTTTGTTTCTCAATCTCTGAGATAACTGTTTTAATGCTAACTTCTTTGGAAGGTAATTCTATTATTTCATTCTGTGCATATCCTGTGACTGCATACAACTGTAAAACACAAAAAAACAACATGAAAACTCCTGTTTTTATATTTTTTAATAGAGTACTCTTGTTTTTTAGATATGTTCCACGCTCTAATAAGGGAATTTTGTTCATATCTTTGCAAGCTAAAGTTAATAATTCTGTTTTTGATCGATGGAATATGTTATCTTAACCACGACCGGTAGATGCTGTAACATCTGCCGGTTTTTTTGTTAGATAATCTTGCTCTTGATTATCAAAAGCAAGACGCTTGTAATATTTCTATGTTTTCATAATCGTGAGTTTTTCATTAATAAATTTCAGGTTATACATAAGTTAATTATAAAGGACTATTTCATTACTATTATCTGATCGAGCTACCTTAAAAGGACATATCTTTTGAATAACGCGCAAAATTTCTATCACTCCATCATGATGCCGGAATTTTCCGGTATAAGTTTGTTGTAACAGATTTGAATCTGCTACCTTAAATTTCACATCATAATACCTTTCTAGTTTCTTCAGTATTTTCGCCAAAGGTTCATCCTGAAATATATAAATCTCTTCCTGCCAGAGAATAGGCTCGCTCGTTTCCGATATAAGCCATTCTCCATTTTCTCCCTTCAATTGCTGTCCAGGCTTCAATATCACATTATTTTCTTCATTTTTCGGATGATATATTTTCACGGAGCCTTCAATTAAGGAAACTGAGATTTCTTCTGAAGGGTAGTTGGATACATCAAAACGTGTTCCTAACGCTTTGACATCAATTTTCCCCATAGAAACGATAAAAGGAATTTTTGACTTTGCTACATCAAAGAAAGCTTCACCTACAACCGTAACCTTACGCTCACGATTGAATACTGATGGATATGTTAACGTAGAACCGGCATTCAGCCACACTTTAGTACCATCTGGTAATATAAGTTGTGCACGATGTCCTATTGGAACCATTAATTTCTGCTCCTTAGCTATAGGGTATTCAGGTTTATTCATACTATTAATAATCCACCACATAGAGAACATGCCCATTATTAGCACCGCTGCATATCTTGTTATATTCCATAGTACCTTCCGACGGTGCTTTACTCGACGTAATTGATAGAAACGTTGCCAACTACGCTGCCCTATTAGTTTATCCTGTTCATTGGGGTGAAAAGCCATTAATGAACGCACATGTTGGAGATCCATCATCTCTTGTTTAAGCGATGATTGTTCAGAAACTTCTTGCAACAGCTGTTTTTTTTCTTCGTTGCTCAGTTCACCTTCATAGTATTGAATAATTCGTTTATCCATTTTTCACTTTAGTATTAATAAGACGATGATACAGAAAAAATCCGCCAAAGAAAACACAAAAAAATGAGTCAGAAAGGAAAAATAAATACGAAGGACAATAGAATGTCTAATAATTCCTGACGTAATTTCTTATAAGCGATGGCCATTTGCGATTCTACAGTATTGACAGATATATGTAAATCTTTTGCTATTTGTTGTTGTTTCTTGCCTTCTAGCTTATTCATTTCAAAAATAATCCGACACTTTTCCGGTAAGTGAGAAAGAGCCTGTTCCAGTCGTTCATCGATAGACCCCTCCTCTAGAAAATGTATATCAAGTGCTTCTAATGAATCAAAATTCATCCGTAATTCCAATTCACGTTCCGATTGAATGGAAGTAAGATTCTCACGTTCCATAACTTGACGAGCAAGAATATCCAAACATTTATTTTTGATAGAACTAAAAAGATATGCTTTCAGATTTGTGCATGTTTTAAATAAGTGCTGTCGCTCATATAAGTGTATAAAAACATTCTGCACCACATCTTCCGCGTCTTCATCGCCTACATATTCACATGCAAAACGTTTGGAACGAGCATACCAAGCGACATAAAAATCTTCAAATTGCTCCATTATATAATTACTCTTTTTAATATTTATGTGCAAAAATATTATAATTGTTATGAAAGAACAAGTTTCTTTGTCTTTTCTTATGTAATATCCGATTTGTGTTTCTATCGTATCATGAAGGTTAATTGTGGCATAGAAATATCCGATATTAGAATCATTGATATGGATGTTCAAAACTACTTTCATTTGGAAACTGCTTGAATCTCGTTAACGAGAAAGACTGCAATTGTTTTAATTAATATTAATGCTTTGAGCGTCTGTTACATTGCATAAAATGAAGTCATATTATCATATTGTGCCTTTATTGAATAGTATTTTAAAACAATATCATTTTTTGATACTGATGAAAAATAATATTAAGCCACAAAGAACGTACGTGGCTGATAATCATATAGGAATAAAATTTGTGTGTGTTTATTTTCAGATAACCACGCTTTACCTATTGACTTTCTCGTTTTTATTTCGTATATTTGGGGAAATTAAAAACAGAAAAGTAATCATGAAATATATAAGTATTATTACATAGGTTCAATAGGTGAATGTGCAAAATTGCATATGAGGATAACGAATGGGCAAGAAACTGTGAAGGTTCTTGCCCATTTTTGTTGCAATAATTCGATTTGAGTAACTGAAAGTGCCTAAAAATAGTTTTTAATAAACTTGGGAACCGTTTATAATAAACTATTTCATTATTTATTAAAAACTCGAAGCGGGTTTATGCAATATCGGTGATAAAGTGTAAAGAAGAAATATCGTGAGGATTTGCCGATTTTTAGTTTTTTCCTTATTTGGTAAGATTTGTTTATACAATGAACCCTTTGCGTTTATTGGTATTTTATTTGACAGTGACCGGGGCTTCGGCAGGAAGCGACTATTTATAGTTTTGTTTAGTCGAGATTCTGTCTGAAATATATTCATAAGAGTCGGTATATATTTTCGTGATTCCCTGTATCTTTGCGGCATTATTAAAAGTATAAGTATGAAACTGACGCACGGATACTATCATCTGATTGCCATACTGACGGTTGCTATCTGGGGGCTGACCTTTATTGCAACGAAAGTATTGATTAATCACGGACTCACTCCTCAGGAAATTTTCTTTTATCGCTTTTTGATAGCCTATATAGGTATTTGGGCGATTTCTCCAAAACACTTGTTTGCCGATAATTTGAAAGATGAGCTTTGGTTGGTGGCGGGAGGCGTATTCGGCGGATCGCTTTATTTCTTCACAGAAAATACAGCTTTGGGGATTACCCAAGCCTCCAATGTTGCTTTCATCATTTGCACGGCTCCTCTGCTGACTACGATTCTTTCCCTGCTCTTTTATAAGAGTGAGAAGGCTACGAAAGGGCTGATCTATGGTTCGCTGTTGGCCCTGATTGGCGTAGGGCTGGTCGTCTTTAACGGAAGTGTGGTGTTGAAGCTCTCTCCTGTGGGTGATTTGCTCACTTTGCTTGCGGCTCTGTCATGGGCTTTTTATAGTCTGGTAATAAAGCGGATGACGGGACGTTATCCCACGGTATTTATTACCCGTAAGATATTTTTCTATGGGGTATTGACTATTCTTCCCGCTTTTCTTCTTCATCCGCTGCAACCGGATTTTGATGTGCTTCTGCAACCGCTCGTATTGTCCAATCTCTTGTTCCTGGCAGTCCTGGCTTCTTTGATCTGCTATATTCTTTGGAATGTGGTTTTGAAACAGCTGGGAACGATGCGGGCCTCCAATTATATCTATTTGAATCCGTTGGTGACGATGGTGGCTTCGGTGCTCATTCTCCACGAACAAATCACATGGATTACGTTAATGGGGGCGGCTTGCATCATATTAGGGGTTTATCTGGCGGAAAAGAAGTAGGATCATTCCATCTTTTATCTGCCGGGAAACTTAGAACAAATATTGATATTGTGTACCCAAGAACTTCCGGATTTGTTTCAGCGCTTTCGTGATTTGTGCCTCTACTGTCTTGACAGATATATCCATTGACTCCGCGATTTCCTGGTTTGTCAGGTTCTTCGTGCGGCTTTGCAGAAATACCTCACGACATTTTTCGGGAAGTGACAGGATAGCCTCCTGAATTAAATTATTCAGTTCTTCTGTTTCCAGTGAATCGGTGATGCTTACTTGCGGAGTGTCCTGTCCGTTGATATCGTCCAGTGAGACAGTAGCCTTTCTGTCTCGTATAGCGTTCAGACACCTGTTTTTGGCAGCCTGAAAAAGATAAGCTTTGAAAGTAAGCCTGATTTCAAGTTTTTTTCTGTTTTCCCATACGGACGCAAAGATGTCACTTGCTATATCTTCCGCTTCTTGTGTATCTCCTAAATACAAATACATAAAGCGGCAAAGAGCAGTGAAATAAGTATCAAAGACGTACTTGAACGCCTGCTTATCACCATTCTTTATCAATTGCAAAAGGAACATATCGTCCATAGTGTTTGTAATTAGGTTAGTGAGACGTTGCAAAGTTAAAGAATATTTTTTTAGTAGAAACTAAAAAAATGCTTTTCTGAATAAGGGTATGATTCGTTTTTTGTGTCTTAGTATCGGTAACAGTTAAAAACGACAGCGAAGCATGAAAAAAGAAATACCTTGGGAGTTAATCATTTCCGACCTGAAACAAGACATCTCCGATGCTGATAAAAAGCACTTGGAGGAGTGGGTGTCTATCGATGAGAACCGGAAGGTGTATGAAGAACTTCGGGGAGTTTGGGAAAAGGTGCGTGCTAAAGTTATCAATTATACGCCGGACGTAGATTTTTACTGGAAAGAGTTGATGCAACGCATGGAGGAGTGTGAGGAGGCTGAACGGAGACAAGCTGAAGATATGGAAAGGTCTGAAGATAAAGTTGAAGTGAATCTCAAAGATAAGGAACAACCTGTTCGTTTGTGGGCTTTCCCCCGTTTTCAACGCTATGTTGCGGCTGCCTGCGTAGTTGTGGCTGTCTTCCTTTCCGTTTCTTTATATATAGGTATAAAGATCGGTCAGCCGGAAATAGCGCAACAAACCTATTCCAATTGGGGAGGTAAATCGGAAGTAGCTTTGCCGGACGGGTCGAATGTATGGATTCATTCGGCTACTTCGCTTACTTATAATACGAATTATTATTCGAAAAACAGAAATGTCCGGTTGAATGGAGAGGCTTACTTTGATGTGGCCCACGATAAGGATCATCCTTTCGTCGTTGAAACCGAAGGAATGAAAATCACCGTACACGGTACAAAATTCAATGTAGAATCCTTTCTCGGTTCGGAAAATACATTTGTCAGCCTGAAAGAAGGTTCGGTGTCGTTGGAGACGAAAGCGGAAACCCGTTTTCTGCATCCGGGAGAAGTCGGTACTTTCAACAAGCGTAACGGACGGCTTCAAATAGAAAAAGGAGATATCGAGTTGGCTGTCTCGTGGGCAAGCAATCAGATTGTATTTAAAAACAGGCCGTTGAATGAGATTTGCCCTCTTCTGTCCAAATGGTATAATGTGAAGATAAATCTGTCTCCGGAATTGCAGGAACAGTACAGATACACATTCACCTTGCGGCACGAACCGTTGGAAGAAATCATGCGAATCATGTCGCGCATTCATCCTATCAACTATGAATTTAATGATGAGAATATGTTGACGATTTTGCCGAAGCAGAAACAATAAGTGGTAACACACAATGCAAATATCCGAGTTCAATATCGGTAAAATGAATTTTTTGACAAATAAGTAAGAGAGAAAGGCGAGCCTATGATATAATGAAGATATAGAATAAATAAGGGGGAAGTTCCGCTTCCGGCTTTCCCCCCTACCAAATCAAGTTTTTTATTAACCGAAGAAAGTGAGTGAACATTAAAATCTGACCCATTTTAATGCAGCCTCCTTACAGTTAACTTTTAATATCGCAAAAATATGAATTTAAAAAAGCATTTTGCACTTTTAACGCTATTATTTTTTAGCGTTGTACTTTCTGCACAAGTAAAAGAGAAGATGATAACGATAAGCTTCTCGAAAATTCCATTGTCCGAAGCTATGGCACGCATTGAGAAAACCAGCGGCTATACCTTCTTTTATGACGCAACACAAGTAAATGTGAAACAGGAAGTCAGCCTGAACGTGAAACAGGTTCCTGTATCCAAAGCGGTAGGAGAAATGCTGAAAGGCATTGACCTGTCATTTGAAGTGACCAGCACACAGATTGCCTTGTTCCCCCAAAAGAGTACTCCGGCACAGACGGGCAAGGCGACTACAATCATCGGTAAAGTTGTAGACGAGAACGGAGAGCCCATTATCGGAGCTAACGTTTTGGTAGCCGGCACAACGACCGGTGTGATTACCGATATTGACGGTAACTACAAACTGGAAGCGCCTTTCGGATCTTCGCTTCAGATCTCGTATATCGGTTATACGACTCAGACGGTGAAAGCCGGGCAGAAGTCTATCATCAAAATGAAGGAAGACTCCAAGACACTGGAGGAGGTCGTAGTGGTAGGTTACGGTGTAATGAAGAAGAAAGACCTGACCGGAGCCGTGGCATCCTTGAAAGCCAGCGACCTTGAAAAAGAACAACCGAAAACTGTTCAGGATATGCTCCGCACGGGTGTGGCCGGACTTTCGGTAGGTATCGAAACCGACACGAAGGGTAACACCAGCATGATGGTGCGTGGTAAAAACAACCTACGTGCAACGAGTACGGATAAATCTTCCCTTGAACCTCTGATTGTATTGGACGGAGTAATCTATTCGGGACAGATGACCGACATCAATCCTAACGACATTGAGCAGATAGACGTATTGAAAGACGCCAGTTCCACAGCCGTTTATGGTGCGAAGGCAGCCAATGGCGTTGTGCTGATTACTACCAAGAAAGGAACAAGTTCAACGAAACCGATTATCAATTTCAGTGGTACATGGGGACTTTCAATGGTGAACTCTTTGCCGGAAGTATACGAAGGAGAGGATTTCATCAATTTCCGCCGGGATGTGGAAGTTAGCAAGAATCCTTCAAAAGCAGCTACCGGATATTTCGACAATCCGGCACACATGTCCAATGCGGACTTGGCAAACTGGATGGGAAACGATAAAGGCGACCCGACAAGTATCTGGCTGACACGTCTCGAATTTACCAATACGGAGGTCAACAACTATTTGGCCGGACGTCTTGTAGACTGGCGCGATGTCATTTATCAGGATGTAGCGTTACGTCAGGATTACACGGTCAGCGTGGCAGGAAAGAAAGACGAAATGTCTTATTATTCATCTATCAACTACCTGAAAAACGAGAGTAACGTGCGTGGCGGAGGATACAGTGCTATCCGTGCACGTATCAACTTGGAGAATAAGATACAGAGCTTCCTTACTTACGGTGTGAACGCACAGTTTACTTCACGTGATGAGGGATATATCAGTAGTTCATCCGGCAATTACACTACTCTTTCACCTTTCGGAAGCCTTTACGAAGACGATGGAGTGACTTTGAAACAATACCCTACCGGTAACAATAACCAGAGCAACCCGTTGCTTGCTCCGGCTTTCCAGAATAAACGCAATGACATCGAGAACTTGAATGCAGCTCTTTATCTGAAAATCACCCTCCCTTTGGGCTTTTCTATCCAGACTACTTATTCTCCGCGTTTTGAATGGACAAACTATCTTTTCCATAAGGCAGCCGCTTCTCCCGACTCCGGTTCGCAGAACGGCCGTGTGGAACGTACGCATACGAAGGATTTCTATTGGCAATGGGATAATATGCTGAAGTGGAACAAGACATTCGGCAAGCACGCTTTTGACTTTACTTTCCTTGCCAACTGGGAGAAGTTCCAGCGTTGGCATGATGAAATGACGAATGAAAACTTCCTGCCTACCGATGAACTGGGTTATGGAGGTATCGGTTTCGGTACCAGCCCTAACGTATCCAGTGATGATGTCTACCGTACAGGAGACGCCTTTATGGGACGTCTGCACTATGTATACGACCAGCGTTACCTGATTACCGCCACTGTACGTCGTGACGGATATTCGGCTTTCGGTCTTGCCAACCCGCGTGCCACTTTTCCGGCTATCGCATTGGGTTGGGTGTTCTCTGAAGAGAAATTCCTGCACCGTCCGGATTGGTTCGAATATGGTAAACTGCGTCTCTCATGGGGTAAGAACGGTAACCGTGCCGTAGGTACTTATGCTGCATTCATGCAGTTGGCCCCGCGCAAATACATTTATGTGGATCCGGCAACCGGCAGTCTGGTGACCGCCAACACTTTCTATGCTTCTACTATGGCTAACCCCAACCTGAAATGGGAATCAACGACTTCATGGAATATCGGTACGGACCTGACTTTCCTGAAAGGCAGACTGAGCGCGAACCTGGATGTATATAAGAAGATTACGACCGACCTGCTTGTCAGCCGTGAGTTGCCCAGCCTGATCGGTTACAGCTCCGTGATGTCTAATATCGGTGAGGTACAGAATACCGGTGTCGAGCTTTCACTGAACTCTACCAACATCAGAATGGATAAGCTTACATGGCGTACTTCTTTCAGCCTGGCTTATAACAAGAACAAGATAACTCACCTGTACGGAATCATGGAAGATGTGAAAGATGCGGACGGTAACGTTATCGGCCAGCGTGAAGCGGACGATATCAAGAACAAGCGTTTCATCGGACACGATATTGATGAAATCTGGGATTACAAGGTAGTGGGAATCTGGCAGGAAGAAGAACGTGAAGAAGCTGCCAAATACGGTCAGCAGCCGGGTGACGTTCATCTGCTGGATAAAGACATGAACTACAAATATGACAATACGGATAAGGAATTCCAGGGAACTACGATGCCGCGTCTGCGTTGGAGTATGCGTAATGATTTCACGTTGTTCAAGAACTTCAATATCTCGTTCAATATGTACTCCTATATCGGACATAAAAAGACATTGGGACGTTTTACCAACGACAATGCTTTGCTGAACGTGACGAACCAGATTAAACGTGACTACTGGACGCCGGAAAACCGTAACAATGAATATCCGCGTCTGGCCAACAAGAAGCCGGCAGGCGTTTCATATGCCATTTACAAGAACGCTTCTTTCCTGCGTTTTGATAATATCTCAATCGGATATACTTTCCCGAAGAAGCTGATAGAGCCGCTGCGGATTCAGAACCTGAACGTCAATGCTACGATGAAGAATGCAGGTTATATCTCCGGTTGGCCCGGTTACGACCCGGAAAACAGTGATGCAAATACCCCGAGAGTAATTTATTTTGGTATTAACTTGACTTTATAATATCTACAGACTGATGAAACTAAATAATAAGAAAACAGGCATTGCCTGCATGATTGGAGTAGCTGTATTAGCAAGTAGTTGTTCGGATTGGCTGGACCCGAAGCCACTTTCATTCTATACGCCGGAGATCTCTTTTGCGGATTACAACGGCCTGAAGACCGGAACGGATATGTTGAACCGTGACGTCCGTTACTTTGATTTTTATCCCACATCGGGTTCTGCCGACCCTTGTATCCTTTCCGAATATTTCTTTTCGGATATAAGTGTCAACGGACGTACTGACGCGGCAAACTCTCCACAGGATCTTGTTCGACAGATTACTCCCAGTGCTTCTCTGACAGGAAATGCAAGTCAGATTAATAACTATTGGACCTATCTGTATAAAGGTATTAAAGACGCCAATACATTGCTGACCCGTTCGGAAACGGCAGAGTTTGACAATGAAGACCAACGTAAGGAAATTGAAGGATTGGCATGTTTCCATCGTGCTTATCGTTATTACCGTCTGGTGAATCAGTATGGGGATATACCGTTCATCACAGAAGAAATCACCGGGCCACGTTATGATTTTTATTCAACGAAGCGTGAAGCAATCTTGCGGTATCTGAAAAACGATTTGGACCGTACGGCTCCTTATCTGAAAAACAACGTTTATATCGGTATGGTGACTCAGGCTGCGGCTTATCACTTACTGACAAAGATCAATCTTGCATTGGGCGAATTTGACGATGCAATCGAATCAGCCAATAACGTCATTAATGACGGAGTGCACTATCTAATGACAGAGCGTTTCGGTGTTGACAAGAATGACGCTACCAAGAATGTGATTTGGGACTTGCATCAGTCTGAGAATAAATCCTTGCCTGAAAACAAAGAAGTACTTTACATGGTGCTCGACCGTTATGATGCCGGTGAGGATATTCGTTCGGCAGCCGGACTGGAAATCAAACGGCAGGTGCTTCCCTGGTTTGCAAAAGACGGCGAGATTAAAACTCCCGACGGCAAAAACGGATTTACCGATAACGATGCAAAGAAAAATCCCTATCTTGAGCAATATGGTCGTGGAGTATGTACAGCACGTTCTACCTGGTATCATACGCACATGATCTGGACACTGGATGACACAGATCTTCGTCATGCTCCGGGCAACTGGATAGAAATGACCGACCTGACCTACAATAATCCTGAACTCAAAGGTACGGAATGGTACGGACAACCGGTTCGCTTTAAAGACGATAAAGGAAACATCTTGGTAAACGATACAATTCGTGACTGGGTGGGGTGGCCGCATTATAAGACCAACGTTGCCGACCAGAAAGATAAATGGTGGCGCGGTGGTTGGGCCGACTGGTATATTTTCCGTATTGCCGAAACGTATCTGTTACGTGCTGAGGCATACATTTGGAAGGGGGATGCAACCAGCCTCCAGAAAGCTGCCGATGACGTGAACAAGGTACGCCGCAGAGCGGGAGCCGATGAACTTGATGCTGACCAGATGACTATCCGTACGATTCTGGACGAACGTGCCCGCGAACTGTATTACGAAGAACCGCGTAAGACGGAGTTGACCCGTATCGCATTTATCTATGCTAAAACCGGCAAGGCGGACGATAAGGGACGTACCTACCGTATGGATAATTTCTCCGAGAAAAACTTCTTCTACGACCACATTATGGATGTAACGGATTTCTATAACAAAGGGGTGAAAACGCCGATTGGAAATGAATATACCATTGCTCCCCACAATGTATTGTGGCCGATTGCATTGAATGCTATTTCGACAAATGTGCAGGGACATATCAATCAGACACCGGGATATGCCGGTTCGGAAAACAATATCGAGCCGTTGGACATTGACTTCAGCAAGTAACGTTTTCTTAATGGTATAACGTACCATTAATTTCCTGTTTATTGGGCATATATATCCACCACGCTGGGTATATATGCCCAATATGTTGAATCTATATATCCACCATGGTGGATATATATTTCCAATAAATCCCTCAATTATATCCGATATTTGGTGTATATTTGTACTTTGTCGGGTATTGGAACCAAAAAACTACCGAACTTTCATAATTTTTTAAACGATAAACGAATGAATCTAAGAACAAAAATCGGGGTCGTAGCAGTGCTGCTGTCTACCCTCACCGTGCAAGCACAAAACATTCCTTTCCGTAAAGCGGAAATAAAAGAAACGATGAAGAAAGTTGCCGACTGGCAAATAGCCAACCCCAACAAGGGCGCCGAACATGGTGACCTGAGCTGGACAAACGCCGTACTATATGTCGGTATGCTCGACTGGGCGGAATTGGCGGAACGTGAAGACGGTAACAAGGATTATTTTAAATGGCTCACCCGTATCGGAAGCCGTAACGGCTGGCAGCCGGACAAGCGGATGTATCATGCCGACGACATCGCTGTTTCACAACTCTTTATCGACCTTTACCGGAAATATAAGAACAAATATATGCTCAATCCTACCATTGCCCGCACGGATTGGGTGATGAAGAACCCACCGACGGACGATTTCAAGCTGGATTATCGCAAACCTGAGACACTGGAACGCTGGACTTGGTGTGACGCCCTCTTTATGGCTCCTCCGGTCTACACTAAATTATACGTCCTGACGGGTGATAAAAAGTATATCAAATTCATGAACCGCGAATACAAAGCTACGTATGACCACCTTTTCGACAAGGAAGAGAATCTTTTCTATCGCGACTGGCGGTATTTTGACCAACGCGAGGCCAACGGCCGGAAGGTTTTCTGGGGACGCGGCAACGGCTGGGTGCTCGGCGGGCTGGCGGAGATATTGAAAGAACTGCCTGCAAAGGACAAGAACCGGAAGTTTTACGAAGAACTGTTCGTGAAGCTCTGTACCCGTGTCGCTAAATTGCAGAATGCGGACGGATTCTGGCATGCAAGTCTGCTCGATCCGGCTTCTTACCCGTCACCCGAAACAAGCTGTACCACGTTTATTGTCTATGCTTTGGCTTACGGAATCAACGAGGGACTGCTGGACAAGGATACTTTCCTTCCTATACTGGTAAAAGGCTGGAATGCACAGGTTTCTGCTGTCGATGCAGACGGTAAATTAGGTTATGTACAGCCTATCGGGGCCGATCCGAAGAAGGTGACGCGGAATATGACTGAAGTATATGGCGTGGGTGCTTTTTTAATGGGCGGATGTGAGATTTATAAAATGGCCAGATAAACAAGAACTCATAATCTAATGGTAAAAAATATGATTGTATTTCTGCTCCTGTTACTGGGAGCAGTTATGAATGATACGTCCGCACGTGATGTCATTTCTTTCAATACCGGCTGGCAATTTAAGAAAGGGCCGTTTTCTACGGACCCTATGCGTGCTTCCGCACAATGGGACGGCAAGTGGGAGGAAGTGACAATTCCCCATACCTGGAATGCGAAAGATATGCAAGTGAAAGCTGATGCATTCTACGAAGGTGTAGGTTATTACAGAAAGAAACAGTTTTTCGGAAATGAGTTGGCGGGTAAACGTGTATTCTTGCGTTTTGAAGGAGTAGGGGCTTGTACAGAAGTCTATGTCAACGGAAAGTTGGTGGGAACGCATAAAGGCGGGTATAGTGCTTTCGCTTTCGAGATAGGCACTGCCTTGAAACTGGGGGCTGAGAACGAGATTATCGTGAAGGCTGACAATACGGCCCGTCCCGATGTGATTCCTGTCAATCACAGTTTGTTTGGGGTGTATGGCGGTATTTACCGTCCCGTATGGTTGATTACTACGGAGCAGAATAGTATCACAGTGACCGATTGCGCCTCTCCCGGTGTGTACATCACTCAGAAGAATGTATCAAGACGTTCGGCGGATATAACTGTTAAAGTAAAGCTGGATAATGGTAGTCTGGCTCCTGCGCAGCTTGTTCTGGAGAACAGTATTTATACGCAGGAAGGGAAAAAGGTGGTTTCCCAATGTCTGCCGCTTGAGTTGACTCCGCAAGGAACGCAAAGCTATGTATCAACATTCAAACTAAAGAATCCTCATCTCTGGCAAGGTAGGGAGGACCCTTATCTTTACAAAGTAGTCTCCCGTCTGTTGGCAAATGGTGAGGTGATTGACGAGGTCACGCAGCCTTTGGGTGTTCGTCATTACGAAATTGTTGCCGGAAAAGGTTTCTATCTTAATGGAGAGAAATATCCGATGTATGGTGTTACCCGTCATCAGGACTGGTGGGGTCTGGGGAGTGCGCTGACCAACCGTGAACATGATTTTGACCTGGCTCAAATTATGGATGTCGGTGCCACGACCGTGCGTTTTGCTCATTATCAGCAGTCGGAATATCTTTATTCGCGTTGTGATACATTGGGCTTGATTATCTGGGCGGAAATCCCCTTTGTCAACCGGGTGACAGGCTACGAATCGGAGAATGCGCAGACACAACTCCGCGAACTGATTCGTCAGAGTTTCAATCATCCCTCCATTTATGTGTGGGGGTTGCACAATGAGGTTTATCAGCCTCACGAATACACAGCGTCATTGACTCAATCTCTTCACGATCTGGCGAAGACGGAAGATCCTGACCGCTACACGGTTGCCGTGAACGGTTACGGTCACGCCAATCATCCGGTGAATCAGAATACAGATATACAAGGCATGAACCGTTATTTCGGCTGGTACGAAAAGAAAGTGCAGGACATCAAACCGTGGGTGGAAGGACTCGAAAAAGACTATCCCTGGCAGAAATTGATGTTGACCGAATATGGAGCCGATGCCAACCTTGACCATCAGACGGAGTATTTGGGCGATGCGTTGAACTGGGGAAAGCCTTATTATCCGGAAACTTTCCAGACCAAGACGCATGAATATCAGTGGAGTGTGATAGCTGAGCATCCCTATATTATTGCTTCTTATCTATGGAACATGTTCGACTTTGCCGTGCCTATGTGGAGCCGTGGCGGTGTGCCTGCCCGGAACCTGAAAGGGCTGATGACCTTTGACCGGAAAATAAAGAAGGACTCTTACTACTGGTATAAAGCGAACTGGAGCAAGTCTCCCGTACTCTATCTGACGCAACGACGTAACACGGACCGCGAACGGAAGCAGACTTCCGTCACTGTTTATTCAAATATCGGAACTCCCAAAGTTTACTTGAACGGCAAAGAACTGACAGGCATTCGTAAGGGCTATACGGATGTACATTATATCTTCGACCAGGTGACACTTGAAAAAGGAAAAAACAAAATCAAGGCTGTTGCGGTATATAATGGAAAAGAATACGTTGACGAGATCGAATGGGATTATCAGAGTGAAAAGAAACGTGATGCGGATGCGCACGAAAACAAAAATGAACATGCCGGGTGGTAAAACCCGGCTTATGGACATAAAAAAAGGAGCAACGCCTTGCTCCAACCTTTGTTAACCTTAAATCTAATACTATGAAAAACACATTGCAAAGATACGGACTCTTGGGAAATTAGCAAATTATCCAAGTAAAATACTATGTTTTATAACACGTTTTAATAGTCTTCTCCTGTTTGTTAAGAAAAACGCCGTTCTTTTTTAAAGGTATGCAACACTAATTTTGATAATTGAATCGGTGGATTCCGTTGATTCTCTGCCGAAAAACCGTTATCTTTGTTCCGATAATCACAGTATATACTCAATAAAAAAGAAAAGGAGAGAACCGTGAACGAAGAAGAAATCGTGCTCACCCCCATGATGAAACAGTTTCTGGATTTGAAGGCGAAACATCCGGATGCGGTAATGCTGTTTCGTTGCGGTGACTTTTATGAAACATACTCTACGGACGCCATTGTTGCAGCCGAAATATTAGGAATCACACTGACAAAACGTGCTAACGGAAAAGGAAAGACGATTGAAATGGCGGGATTTCCTCATCATGCGCTCGATACTTATCTTCCGAAATTGGTTCGTGCCGGAAAACGGGTGGCTATCTGCGACCAGTTGGAAGACCCGAAAATGACCAAGAAACTGGTGAAGCGCGGCATTACCGAATTGGTGACTCCCGGTGTCTCTATCAATGATAATATATTAAACTATAAGGAAAACAACTTCCTGGCCGCCGTACATTTCGGAAAGGCTTCCTGCGGGGTTGCTTTCCTCGACATATCTACCGGTGAATTTCTGACTGCCGAAGGACCTTTCGACTATATAGACAAACTGCTGAATAACTTCGGCCCGAAAGAAATTCTTTTTGAACGTGGCAAGCGCCTTATGTTTGAAGGCAATTTCGGTAGTAAATTCTTCACTTTCGAACTGGACGACTGGGTGTTTACGGAAACTACTGCCCGCGAAAAACTTCTGAAGCATTTTGAAACAAAGAATCTGAAAGGATTCGGAGTAGAGCATTTGAAAAACGGTATTATTGCTTCGGGGGCTATTCTTCAATACCTGACAATGACACAGCATACTCAAATCGGGCATATTACTTCATTGGCTCGTATTGAGGAGGATAAATATGTCCGGCTGGATAAATTCACGGTGCGCAGCCTCGAATTGATTGGCAGCATGAACGATGGCGGAAGCAGTCTGCTCAATGTGATTGACAGGACGATCAGCCCAATGGGAGCACGTCTGTTGAAACGTTGGATAGTTTTTCCATTGAAGGACGAGAAACCGATCAATGAGCGTCTGAATGTGGTGGAGTATTTCTTCCGTCAACCGGACTTTAAGGAGTTGATCGAAGAACAGTTGCATCTTGTCGGTGATTTGGAGCGTATCATCTCCAAAGTGGCTGTGGGACGTGTGTCACCGCGTGAAGTGGTTCAGCTGAAAGTGGCTTTGCAGGCTATCGAACCGATCAAACAGGCTTGTCTTGAAGCGGATAATGCAAGTCTGAACCGTATTGGCGAGCGGTTGAATCTTTGTGTTTCTATTCGTGACCGGATTGCCCGGGAAATTAATAATGATCCTCCTTTGTTGATAAATAAGGGCGGAGTGATTAAAGACGGTGTGAATGCGGATTTGGACGAATTGCGCCGGATTTCGTATTCGGGAAAAGACTATCTGCTTCAGATACAGCAGCGGGAAAGCGAAGAAACGGGTATTCCGAGTTTGAAAGTGGCTTATAATAATGTATTCGGCTATTATATCGAGGTTCGTAATGTTCATAAGGACAAGGTCCCTAAAGAGTGGATTCGCAAGCAGACGTTGGTAAATGCGGAACGTTATATCACACAGGAACTGAAAGAGTACGAAGAAAAAATTCTTGGTGCCGAAGATAAGATTCTTGTGCTGGAAACGCAGTTATATACGAATTTGGTACAGGCATTGACGGAGTTTATCCCCCAGATACAGGTTAACGCCAATCAGATTGCCCGGTTGGACTGTCTGTTGTCTTTCGCTAATGTGGCGCGTGAGAATAACTACATCCGTCCGGTTATTGAGGATAACGACGTATTGGATATTCGTCAGGGCCGCCACCCGGTAATTGAGAAACAGCTTCCGATAGGAGAGAAATATATTGCCAATAATGTGATGTTGGACAGCAGTACGCAGCAGATCATCATAATAACCGGTCCCAATATGGCGGGTAAGTCAGCGCTTTTGCGTCAGACGGCATTGATTACGCTGTTGGCTCAAATCGGTTCGTTTGTCCCTGCGGAGAGCGCCCATATCGGGCTGGTGGATAAAATATTCACTCGTGTGGGAGCAAGTGATAACATCTCCGTAGGTGAATCTACTTTTATGGTGGAGATGAACGAAGCGGCGGATATTCTGAACAATGTTTCTTCCCGAAGCTTGGTACTATTTGACGAGTTGGGGCGTGGTACCTCTACGTATGATGGCATCTCTATTGCCTGGGCGATTGTGGAATATATCCACGAACATCCGAAAGCCAAAGCACGTACTTTATTCGCCACGCATTACCACGAATTGAATGAAATGGAAAAATCTTTCAAGCGTATCAAGAACTATAATGTATCGGTGAAAGAGGTGGATAATAAGGTAATCTTCCTTCGTAAACTGGAACGTGGTGGTAGTGAGCACTCTTTCGGTATCCATGTAGCAAAAATGGCGGGTATGCCGAAAAGCATTGTGAAGCGTGCGAATGAGATTCTGAAGCAGCTTGAATCTGATAATCGCCAGCAGGGAATAGCAGGCAAGCCGTTGGCGGAAGTAAGCGAGAACCGTGGTGGTATGCAGTTAAGTTTCTTCCAGTTGGACGATCCGATACTCTGTCAGATTCGCGATGAAATATTAAATTTGGATGTAAATAATCTCACTCCTATTGAAGCGCTGAACAAGTTGAATGATATAAAGAAGATAGTCAGGGGAAAATAGCGGATTATTAACGTGTTCACAAATAGTATATAGAACGTTTTCTGAGGTCTGGAAAACGATTTGTAAGTATAAAAGGCGTTTCCTTTAAGTGATTGGAAGAAACGCCTTTCTAGTATGCAGTCGATTTTTATATATCAGGTTCAGGCTACTTTTTTCTTCCGGTCGTAGAAAAACATGAAGTAGATGCCGACTATAACGAATGGAATACTTAGCCATTGTCCCATGTTGAACATCATGTTGTTCTCGAAATCCTCTTGGTTCTCCTTCAAAAATTCGATGAAGAAACGGAAGACAAATATGTAGGTCAGGCAGAGCCCGAAGAAGAAGCCGCGATGCAGTTTCTTGCTGTAATTCTTATACAGGTAAATCATGATGAAGAACAAGATAAGATAAGCGATCGCTTCGTAGAGTTGTCCCGGATGACGGGGTTGCATATCTACCCGTTCGAAAATGAATGCCCAGGGCACATCAGACGGCTTGCCGATGATTTCGGAGTTCATCAGGTTGGCAAGACGGATACAGCAGGCGGTAATTGGAGTAGCTACGGCAATCATATCCAGCACGTCCATATAATGAAGTTTTGTTTTGCGGCAATAGAGCCACAGAGCAATAATCAGTCCAAGTGTCCCCCCGTGGCTGGCAAGTCCTTCATATCCTGTGAATTTCCAACCACCGGCAGGCAGGAATTTAATAGGTAATAGCATCTCTACAAACCCTTTACCGCTTGTCAGATACTGTCCCGGGTCGTAGAACAGGCAATGCCCCAGACGTGCTCCAATCAGAATACCGAAAAAACAATAGAAGAAGAGGGGGTCAAATTTCTTCTCATCTATTTTTTTATCGCGATACTGGTAGTGAACAATGACGTAAGCCAGAAAAATTCCTACTGCCCACAATAGCCCGTAGTAACGGATAGAAAGGCCGAACAGGTTAAATAGTTCGGGATTCGGATTCCAGTTGATAGATAATAATAAGGTATTCATATTGGATAACGGTTTACGGTTTGGTGAATTAGTGTTTAGTGAATTTTTCGGCTACCATCCGGTAAGTAGGAATATCAATCCCTTGTTCTTCCGCAGCGGTAATCATGTCGAATAACAATCCTTGTATCTCCGAATCATGTCCCCGTGCCAGGTCTTTCTGCATGGAAGCGGTACTTTCCGGGTCGAGTTTGTCGATGACTTTCAGATTATAGCTTATCGGGTCTTCGGGAAATTCTACACCCAGTTTACGTCCCAGTTCGGCACTCTCCGTGGAAAGTCCGATGAAGGTATCGCGCACCTTTCCCGGTTTCTGTACCTCGCCCATGGGAACGTCATAGTAAGCTCCGGTGACAGCCATTGCCGAGATGAACGACCATTTAATGAAGGTATCCCGATTGATATCCGGAGAGATTTCCGCTTTGATTCCGCTCTCCTGAAGATCTTTCTGAACGGCTTCCAGTATTCCCGGGGCAACTTGTGTCCCTTTGTGGGCTCCGTACACCAGGCGGAAAATTTTTCCCATTTGAGTGATCTCTCCTGTACCGGATACGAATCCGACAATATAGATGCAACCGTCGAGTACCGTCACTCCCGGAACGAGACGTTGGATACGCGGTCCTGTTCCGTAAACATTCAGAATAGGAATGACGATTGTCTTGTCATGTGCCGCCCTCTTTATCAGTTCAGTAATCGAGTCGACAGAATATCCCTTGACGCAGACAAAGATTACGTCTGCCTTTCCATTGAATTCTTCTGCTGTTGTTGCCGGGATAGCAAGCGTGTGCTCTCCCTTCAAGTCCGATTTCAATTTCAAGCCGTTTGTCCGTATTGCCTGCAAATGAGCTCCGCGGGCAATACAAGTAACGTCTTTTCCGGCAAGCGACAGAAATCCTGCTATACTACCTCCAACGCCTCCGGTTCCTGCAATGAGATACTTCATAATAATTACAATTTGCTGATTACAAATGCAAGGTTATCGCGATTATACGTTGAAACGGAAGTGCATGATGTCACCGTCCTGCACGACGTATTCTTTGCCTTCTACGCCCAGTTTTCCGGCTTCTTTCACTGCTGCTTCCGAACCGTACCGGATATAATCATCGTATTTTATCACTTCCGCACGGATGAATCCTTTTTCAAAATCGGTATGGATCACACCGGCACATTGCGGAGCTTTCCAACCTTTCTCGTAAGTCCAGGCACGCACTTCCTGTACGCCGGCAGTGAAGTAAGTTTCGAGATTTAGCAATTTATAGGCTGATTTGATAAGACGTGCTACGCCCGATTCCTCCAAGCCTACTTCGGCGAGGAACATCTGACGGTCTTCGTATGTTTCCAGCTCGGCGATGTCCGCTTCTGTCTTGGCTGCAACAACCAGTATTTCAGCATTCTCGTCTTTTACGGCTTCACGTACCATATCTACGTATTTGTTGCCGTTTACTGCACTTGCTTCGTCTACATTGCAGACATACATTACCGGTTTGCTAGTCAACAGGAACAGTTCATGTGCAATCTTCTGTTCATCTTTTGTTTCAAAAGTAACGGTACGTGCCGATTTGCCTTGTTCCAACGCTTCTTTATATTGAACCAGTACATCGTAAGCCTGTTTGGCAGCTTTGTCGCCACCCGTTTGTGCTTGTTTCTGTACCTTTTGGATACGACTCTCGATCGTTTCCAAGTCTTTCAACTGAAGTTCATAGTCGATGATTTCTTTGTCGCGGACAGGATTTACACTTCCGTCTACGTGTGTCACGTTATCGTCGTCGAAGCAACGGAGTACATGGATAATAGCGTCTGTCTCACGGATATTGGCAAGGAACTTGTTTCCCAATCCTTCACCTTTACTTGCACCTTTTACCAGTCCGGCGATATCTACGATTTCTACGGTTGTAGGAACAATCCGTTGGGGATGTACCAATTCTGCCAGCGCATTCAGACGTTCATCGGGAACGGTAATTACACCTACATTGGGTTCAATAGTACAGAAAGGGAAATTTGCCGCCTGTGCTTTCGCATTCGACAAACAGTTGAAAAGTGTCGACTTACCCACGTTCGGTAGTCCAACAATACCACATTGCAATGCCATATTAATCTATTATTTCTATTATTATCAATAGGATACATATATATGAACAATGATTTGGAGGCAATACCCGGATAAAAAAGAGTGTTTGTTACCAAGTTGTTCATTTTTAGTCTGCAAAGATAATCATTTTTTGAGCTAATAAAGGAAACTTGGTATACTTTCTGTCTTTTCCCCTTATTCCGGCTTACTTTTAGTATGGAAAGTAAAGTCACAGAATAAGGGGATTTTAGTATTAATTATTCGTAAGGCGGCACTTCGGAAATACTACCATACCGGTGATATTCGAAAGAAATGCTTTGTTCCTTGAAGTAGTGAATAAGTTCGATGCGTCCCTGTTTCATAGGAGGCGCTGCCACAATATACATATTGGTTTCCGCGGCACGTTCATACATACATTTGGGGATATTCGGAGAACAAGTACGTACTCTTTCATAGTCCGGCATCACTTTCAGGAAGTCCTCCAGCGATTCCTTTCGAAGCGGCCAGCCATATTGGGTAAGTGCGGCAGTACGGTCATCCGAGGGGTCGAAGCTGATAGTGAGAGGTGTTCTACATAGTTCCGAGGCGTATGAGATCATATTGACCTCTCTATCTGTGTCTTCCGGAAAAAGACGTAGAATCATGCTTTTCAAAGGTAAGTAACGGAAGACATTCTGTTCTCCGTATAGCTTATTAACATCCCTCGGGTCCATAAATTCTTCCTCACAAGCGTCGAAATAACTGTCTATGTAATCAGTCTGGCTGTCCGGCTTGTCTGTGATTTCTACAAAACAGGTACAATAATTGGGACCTCCCGCTTTGATACCGCCTCCGAAAGCAGACAGTTTCATTCCACCGAATGGCTGGCGGTTGACGATTGCTCCGGTGATTCCCCGGTTGATATACAGGTTGCCTGCTATTACGGAGTTTTTCCACAGCTTTTGTTCCTCTTCATCAAGACTCTGTAATCCCGAAGTTAACCCGTAATCCAGGCTATTGACTAACTTAATTCCTTCTTCAAGGTTCTCGATGCAGGCAACACTCAGCAGAGGGCCGAATAACTCGGTTCGGAAAGAGAAGTTTTCCGGTTTCACTCCCCATTTCACGGTCGGAGCCAGCATATATTCTTTCTCATCGATGAAACGGGGAGGAACCAACCACGATTCTCCCGGTTCGAGGTTGAAGGCTTGCAGCAACTTGTCGTTCTTATTGGTAATCATCGGACCGACAATATTTCCGGGATTCCAGACACTGCCTACTTTCAGGCTCGTTGCCGCATCTTTCAGTTTGCTTTGGAAGTTCTTGTCTTCATAGACCGAACGTTCGACCAATAACAGAGAACAGGCGGAACATTTCTGGCCGGCATTACCGAAGGCGGAAGCGACGATGTTCATGATAGCATGGTCACGGTCGCCCGATGCAGTGAGGATAATGACGTTTTTGCCTCCCGTTTCGGCTGATAGCGGAGTTACCGGATTGGCTCTTGCGATATTCTGGGCGGTGTCTGTTCCTCCTGTCAGAATGATATGCTTGATTGCAGGGGCGGTAGTCAGCACTTTCAGCGCTTCCCGGTTGGTGATGATGACTTGTAAGGCCTCTTTCGGTACACCTGCATCCCAAAAAGCTTTGGCGAACATCCAGGCAACCGGAGCCGCTACGGTGGCAGGTTTCAGGATAACGGTGTTTCCTCCCGCCAGTCCGGCTACTATACCGCCTACGGGAATGGCACACGGGAAGTTCCACGGTGAAATGACCAATATGGTACCTTTCGGTTTTATCTCTATATCATCTAATGCGGCGAATTTCTTCATCGCTGTCGTGTAGAAACGGGCATAATCTACCGCTTCCGATACTTCTACATCACCTTCAATGACAGTTTTACCGGTTACGGCACACATACAACCTATCAGGTCACCCCTCATATCAGCGAGCCGGTTGGCTGCTTCGTACATAATCCGGTGGCGTTCTTCCAGTGTGGTTTTTCTCCACCCGGCAGGATCTGTCTCGGCAATTTCGATAATCTTTTCCACTTGAGCACTGTCCGCCTGTGACATTTCACAGATACAGACCTCGTCATTCTGGCAACGGTCGAGGTATTTGTAGCGGTTTTTGCATACTACTGTTTCCGCACCTATCTGTAAAGGAATGATTTCCGGTTCTTCCGTTCCGCTTTTCTTCCATTTGGCAAAGATACGGCGCACCCATTCCTGATTTTGTGACAAGTCGAAGTCCGTATCCGGTTCATTCTGCATTGTGTCCGATGGGGCGACGGGAGTGTACGGAAGATTACGGTTCTGAACGCGTGGAGACACATGCGTGAGGTGATCTTTCATAGCATAGGCTTCTTCAAACTGCTTTGCGAGGAAGTCCCACTCTTTTGTATCCGGTTTCAGATTGAAGGAGTGAGTCAGGAAATTGTCGGGTGCCGTATTTTCGTCCATGCGACGGACAAGATAAGAGACGGCGTTCAGGAAATGTTCGTTTTTCACTACCGGAGTATATAGAATCACCCGGTTGCCGAGCATTGACTGCGCTCTCCAAAGATGATTCGCCATTCCTTCGAGCATTTCGAAGGTCATATATCCGGTTGTCCCGTACTTCTGAGCCAGCAGATAAGCATAAGCGATCGAGAACAGATTATGAGAAGCAACCCCGAGATGTAAAACCCGGGCATTTTCGGGCATCAGTCCACGTTCCAACAGGCACAGATAATTGGCGTCAACTTCTGTTTTGGAAGGACGAATCGGGTTCGGCCAGCCTTTCAGGGAGGAGATAACCGTTTCCATTTCCAGATTACAGCCTTTCACCAGACGCATTTTGATAGGAGCTCCGCCTCCGTCTACGCGGGCTTTGGCAAATTCCAGCAACTCGGTTTGGAAGTCGTATGCATCCGGCAGATAAGCCTGTACGACGATTCCTGCCGAATAGTTCTTGAATTGCGGCAGATTGAGTACTGCTTTGAAGAGGCGCAATGTGAAGTGGGCGTCTTTATATTCCTCCATATCCAGGTTGATGAACTTGGAGCGTTTTATTCCGTCTTCGTCCGTATAAGGAAAATCAATGGCTTTCTGATAAAGCGCGGACATTCGTGAAACGAGTTCCGGGAAACTTTCTTCGTAGTTCAGAGCGTGTGTCTGCGCGTAGATTCCCGATATTTTCACTGAGATGTAATTAATGTCGGGTGATTCAAGAGCTTCCAGATAGTGATGATAGCGGTGATCGGCTTCTTCGTTGCCAAGCACCACCTCGCCTAAAAGATTCACGTTCTGCCCGATTTTCTCTTTGAAGCGGGTAGCCAGATGCTTCGTGAGTTGCGGGCGTTCCTCATTGATAATAACTTGCGAGGTATCCATGCGCAGGCGTTTTTTGATAATCGGGATAGCGATAAAGTCGAAATGATGTCCGAATGCCTGATACATTTTGAATAAGAAAGCATCCCGTTTGTTCAGAAATTCGGGGACACCGTACTGGTCAAGGAGAGTCTTGATACGTTTGGCGAGTATCTTCCGGTCGCGGATTTGCGAGGATTCGTCGAGCATCTTCACGAGGAATTTCTTGTCTTGCGGGCGCTGCACCATGACGGCATATTTATGCTGTTCCAGGCGTTCGGCTTTCGTAATCGTTTGTTCACAAGTATTATACAGTTTAAGTACCCAATCCTGTACTTCGGTAAGGGTCGGTTGATATTGTTTGTCCATAAGAATCTGAATTATGTAAATGGAGAAAATGTGAAAAAAGAATCTCAAATTGCAATTTACATAGTACGGAAGGTAGGACTAAACATAACAGCACGGTAGCGATGCAGGGTTTGCAACGCTTGCTGCGAGAAGCAGTCGAACAGATACTGTTGTTTCATATTCGTCGTTTTTGAAGGTGATTAGAAACGAAAGACTCACACTTCTCACAAAGATAAAAATAAATTATTGATTTTCAAGTAAAAGGGGAAGAAAATACAATTGTGATAAATTCTAATATGTATGGTATGAGTTGATACAAGACGCGAGCGAAATAAATTAATCTTAATCTCTCTAAGATTTAGTTGTTCGGATACTATTAATTAGTACTCGTTATGCATGACTTTATTAACTATGAGGAGTAAATATGTGCTAACTTTGAATTAGTTACCTCCTTTAGTATCTGGCCTGATATTTCTTATAAAAAATCAGAAACAGGATGAATCCGGTCAGTGCGAAAGGAACACCTGTGAGGGCGGGGTAACGATAGCCTTCACTAACAGTCAATCCCCCTGCATAAGCGCCAATGGCATTTCCCAGATTGAATGCGACCTGTACGCAGGCAGCCCCCAACATCTCGCCGCCTTTTGCCACACGGATAATCAGTATTTGTTCGGGGCTGGATACGGCAAACAACCCTGCCGTGCAGAGGCACATCAGTATAGCAGCCGTCCATTTGTAGGGAGAAAGGAAGAAAATGAGAAGTAGCATAAGGCATATTAATGCTTGTGCGGCAGTTCCCACTTTTCCGGGTGTATAGCGGTCGGAGAGGCGCCCGCTGATAAGATTTCCCATGACCATACCGAATCCGGCAAGAATCATCAGCGGAGTAATACTTTCGGTGGAGAAACCGGAAATATTCGTCAGCATAGGGTTGATATAGCTGTACCAACAGAATACGCCACCGTTGCCTAACGCCGTAGCACCGAGAATGAGCCAGGGAGCCGGAGTCTTCAAGAAATGGAATTGTCCTTTAAAGCCGGTATCCTTCAAGCCTTCTACGTGAGGTACCCAGCGCCAGATGTAATACAGGATAACGATTCCCCAGATGCCGACCAACAGGAAAGTGGCACGCCAGGAAAGCATAGTGCTGAGAGAAGTTCCCAATGGGACACCGAATAGGTTGGCAATGGTCATTCCGGCAATCATAATCGAAACGGCTTCCGAACCTTTCCCTTTATCAGCCAGTCTTTCGGCAACAATGGAGCCGACGCCGAAATATGCTCCGTGCGGTAGTCCGGAAATGAAGCGCGCAGCAAGCAATATCCAATAATTGGGAGCTGTTGCAGCACAGATATTACCTATCATAATCAGGGTAACTAATACCAGCAGAATATGTTTCAACGGATATTTGCGGGCTAATGTCAACACGGGGGCACCCACACAGACACCTAATGCATAAGCGGAAATGAAATGTCCCGCCATAGGGATACTGATCCCTAAATCTTTTGCCACATCGGGCAAAATACCCATCATTACAAATTCGGCAATACCTAATCCCAGGGTGCCGAACGCCAATGCGATAAGACTCTTTTTCATACCAAACTTAACCTGATACCTGTAACTTTTTACCTTTTTCTTTTTTGCGGGTGCAAAGGTAAAACAAAATCGGGCAGAGTGAGTTCGGTGTGAAATATTTTGATTTAAGTCAATTTATACAATGCTGCGTATGTAAGACTATGGATTTTAATAATTGTGTTTATAATAATATTATTGCGGTTTTTTTTATTAATAGAGATTGTCTTTTCAATTGCTCTTTCCTGAATGTTTAAGAATCCAGTCTGTTATATCTTTTAGAACTTCCGGGCTAATGGTTTCTTCTAGCTGCCCATACTCCGCCAATGTTCCTTTTTCACAGGTTTGAAACAGATGATTTAAGTTCGGGTAGGCTTTTACCGTTACATTCTTATTCCCGTTCTCGCTGATTCTTTGTTGGATAGCCGTAAGGTTCATAGCCGCCTCCACTTGAATGTCCTTTTCTCCGTTTAAGGCAAGTACCGGACATTTTATTTTTTTCATGGCTTTAGCCGGGTCATATCTCATAAAATGAAGATACCAGGGGGAGGTCATGGAACTTATCTGGGCGGAAATCTGCTGTACGGTATTCAAGTCTTTCAGTTGTTCGGACGACATGGTTTTGGTAACATCTGCATATAACTCTTTTTGAAGTTCATCTGTGGTTTTGTCTGCTTGTTGCAGTATGGCATACCTGTTTCGTATCGACGGTTTCGTTCCTTGCCAGAACGCATCCGGCATTCCCTGGGATTTAGAAATCATCTCTACTTGTTTCAGCATCAGGCTGTCACCTCTTACGCCGGCTCCTGCCAATGAAACAATAAACGCAATCGCCGGGTCTTTGGCAGCTACGATGAATGCTATGATTCCGCCTGCGCTATGTCCGATAATGCCAATCTTCTTTGTGTTTATTTCTTTTCTGCCGCGCAGGTAATTGATAGCAGCTTCCGTGTCCGTTGCGAAATCCTCGTTGGTGGCTGTTGCATGGTTGCCTTGTGAGGCGGCTGTGCCACGATCATCACAGCGTAATACGGCGATTCCGTTCCTCGTCAGATAGTCGGCGATGACTAGGAAAGGCTTGTGTCCCATGATCTCCTCATCCCGGTTCTGCGCACCGCTTCCTGTCACCAACACTACTGCCGGAAATTTATTTCCCTTTTCGGGAAGAGTTAATGTCCCCGCAAGGTTAATTCCGTCCTGTTCGTTTCTTACTGTAACTTCTTCACTTTTATAAGGGAAAGGTGGTTGAGGTTCCTGCGGACGTTTGGGACGGCTTGCTTCTCCCTTTTCCAGGTTCAATGGGATAGGCATTCCTTGTGTGAATGTTCCGGTTATCGTTTTGTCACTTTTCAATTTTCCTTTGTAGGAAGCATGAATAACAGGTATCTGAATAGTTAATATGGAATCACTGAAAGAGGTAGCTTGTGTCTTTATGCCGTTGGCTCCCTGGTCGGGACTGTCGAGCGTTGTTACATAAGTTCCTTGAGCCGCTTGGTTGATATGGAATACGATAGTCAGCGACCCGGTGGGAACAGTCAGTTTTCCGTGCCAAGTTCCTGAGATATCTTGCGCGGATGCGGAAGAAGATAAGAACAGTCCGGTGAATAATCCGGTGATAATAGTAGCTATGTAGACAGTTTTCAATGTGTTCATAAGAGAGAGATTAATAGTGAATGTAATTGATGCATATCAGATGATTCGTACAAAGATAACGATTATTCTGACATAAAAAATAAGACATTACTCAATCTTGTTTTAAGTCGAGTAATATTTTATTCGGATGAGATGTGACATACGGTTACCGGAGTGGGACCGGAGAAGAAAATGTTCGAACGAAGCCGATAAAATAGAAGAAGTTTGCAAAAATATACTCATATCTGTATTCAAACTCATATAAAAAAATTATTTTTGCTCATTCGATTGTATGGCAATCCTGCCCGTTGCTTGATAAAAGTATATGAAATGAGGAAAAATTGTGGATAATAGAGAATTAAATATCATAAATCGTTTTCTTCATGGTGATCATGAAGCCTACTCTCTGCTGTACAGAGAGCATATTCAGGAGCTTTTCTCTTATGGCAAAGCTCTGACCGGCAATGATGAGCGGTTGAAGGATGCGATTCAAGATGTATTTTATAAACTATTATCCAACCCTGCCGCATTGAAGGATGTGCAGAACTTAAAGTATTTCCTTTTTAAATCATTGAAAAACAGACTGATTGATATACTCAAATCAGAGATGCGCCAGTCCCAGTCCGGTGAGGCAGCTGCCTACGAACAGATTGACTTCACCATAAATGACGTCACTGTACTGGATTCTCTGATTGAGGAAGAAGAACGCCTTGAATTAAGCCGGAAAATTAAATCGTTGTTGAACCTGCTGACTCCCCGGCAACGGGAGGCAGTCTGCCTGCGATATATATATGATATGGAGTATGATGAAATTGCGGATTTGTTGAATATGAGCAACTCCAAATCAGCGAGAAACTTAGTATCCCGGGCACTTGAACATTTACGTAAAGAAGACCTTGAACTTCTTATTATCCTCCCTTACACTATCAATCTAATAATTTGAAATAGTGTCCAGTACTCTTCTCCTTCCCGCAAGGAGGGGAATGGAGATGCCACCGACTTACTAAATTACCATCAAATTTGAAGAAGAACCAAAAAAAGTTCTTTTTTTTAATGGCAAAAAAAGCTGGCCGTCGTCTTTATTATAAACAAGCCTTAAAACTGTTTATTGTTAACCTGTATTTAAAGAATAAATAAGCTATGACTATTGATATTAAATACGAGAATTATTCTGTCAAGGATTTCTTGGAAGACGATTTGTTTCTCCAATGGCAACTGGCGCCGACAGAAACACTGGATGAGTTCTGGAAACAAGTACTACAACAATATCCGCACCAGGAAGCCAATCTTTCCGACGCTGTCCGGACCTTGCATTCAGTAACGATCAATCACGTTTCACTTTCCCGTCGGGAAGAAGATAAAATGCTTCAAAATATATATGCCCGTTATCGCAGGCATAGAGTCCGCCGCTTTATTTATTGGAGCACCAGTGTGGCGGCGAGCCTGATACTGCTGTTTCTTTTGGTTTCTCCGCTGAGGGACTTTACGGGAGAGAAAGTCAATGTGATGCTGACCGACGTACAGTCTGTGCGACTGGATACGATTCAGGATGTGCAACTAATAATCGGCGAGAAGAAAACGATAGCTATGGCGGAGGATGCGGATATTAGTTGGACGAAGGAAGATGAGATAGAGGTAAACGGACGTTCGTCCAACTCGACTTATAAATCACGGATAGATGCGGATGTGACATATAGCACTTTGCTGGTACCTTATGGCAAGCGTTCGTTTCTGACATTGCGGGATGGCACAAAAGTGTGGATCAACTCCGGTACAGAGGTGAGATTTCCCGTCAATATGGAAGGAAAAGAGCGTAGCATTTATGTCGACGGAGAAATCTATATTGAGGTGGCTAAAGATAAGGAACGTCCTTTCTATGTACATACTTCGGGATTTGATGTCCGGGTGTACGGTACAAAGTTTAATGTAACTTCCTATAAGGCGGACGAGGAGAAGTCGGTTGTGTTGGTAGAAGGCAGTGTTTCGGTTTGTTCCAAAGAAGAAACAAAAGAGAAGGAGGCGAAAGAAATCTTCCTGCATCCCGATCAGATGTATCATACAACGAACCGGGGACCTATGATTACCCATGTAAACGCACTTCAGTACATTACCTGGAAGGACGGAATCTGGCAATTTACGAGCGAGAGTCTGGAAAGCATTGCACTCCGGTTGTCACGTTATTATGGAGTAGATATACATTGTGATGAGAAGACGGCTGTGAAGTCATGTACAGGAAAGCTGATTCTGTTTGACGATGTAGACAAGACATTACGGATTATAGAAGAAATATTTGGTGTGCGGTATGAAACCAATCAAAATGAAATAATCATTAGTATGAACCCTTAAAACAAGATAGCCTATGGTAAAATAAACGGAATAAAAAACCGGATAATATGGCCGTATTATCCGGTGTAATTTAGTTCACTAATAAAACATTAAAAGCAATTCTAAACAACAATCAAATGTATGGAAAAAAATGCTCATTTGAAATTAACGAATACTTATTTATATAAAAGGATGTTGAACATTCCTCGAATTGTTTTGCTCTTTTTATGTGTGTCTTTCACCGTTCCTTCGTTGGCAGAGACCACTACGATGCAGTTACCGCAGCTTTCGCTGAGTCTGAATAATGTGACGATACGTGAAGTATTTAACATAATAGAGAAAAATACGGAGTACGTATTTATCTTTTCGGACGAGTTGCTTACCGACTTGAATGGAAAAGTCAGTATTCATGTAAATAAGCAAACGCTGGATAAAATATTGGATAAAGTTTTACAGTCGACAGGTTTGACTTATAAGATTACCAACAGGCAGGTCACGGTGAGTAAGAAAAGTCAGGCAGTCGTCCAGAAAACTTCTCTGAAGGTGACGGGACACGTGAGCGACGAAAAGGGAGAGCCCCTGATCGGGGTAAACATACAGGAAGAAGGAACCAACAATGTGGTTGTAACCGATATGAACGGAAACTTCTCGATGTATAATATATCCGGTCCTTCTTCTGTCCTGAAGTTTACCTATATCGGATTTATTCCGTTGAGGGTAGTGGTAGGAAAGCAGACGAATCTGTCGGTAAAGCTCGAATCCGATGTGAAAGGTCTGGAAGAAGTAGTTGTGGTAGGATATGGCTCTCAAAAAAGAGAGAGTGTCATTGGAGCTATTACCACTATGAAGCCTGCCGCCTTGCAGATTAATCAGAGCCGTTCCGTCACCAATGCATTGGCAGGACAGGTAGCGGGTATTATTGCCGTACAAAGAAGCGGGGAGCCGGGCAATGATGCTTCCGACTTCTGGATTCGCGGTATTTCATCTTTCGGTTCGGGAACGACTCCGCTGGTGCTGGTCGACGGAATCGAACGTAGTCTGAGTAATCTTTCTCCGGAGGAGATCGAGTCTTTCTCTGTCTTGAAGGACGCCACCGCTACGGCAGTCTATGGTGTGAAGGGAGCCAACGGAGTTATCCTGATACAGACCAAGCGTGGCCAGATTGGTAAACCCCGTATCCAGATAAAGGCTGATTATGGTTTCTCTGCTCCGACTATGTTACCCGAATTTGTCGATGGTGCCAAATATATGGAAGTGATGAATGTCGCCAGTCAGTTCTCTTCGGGGAAAGATATGTATACGCAAGCTGCTATCAATGCCACCCGCAACGGTACGGACCCCGACTTGTATCCGAACGTAAACTGGCTGAAGGCAGTGACAAAGGATTATGTGCCGAGCGGACGTGTTTCATTGGACATCAACGGAGGTAGCGAGCGGTTGCGTTATAGCTTGATTCTTGCCTACTACGGTGAAAAAGGGATGACGGTTACGGACCCGGGCGTAGAATATGACGCTTCCAATAAATTGTCCCGTTACAATATCCGTACCAATCTGGATATGAACCTGACTCCTTCTACTGAAATTAATGTAAGTCTGGGAGGATATATCCTGAATCAGCGCACGCCGGGATACACCACATCCAGTGATGAAAACCCCCGTACTCCTTTTACTGATATTATCAAACTGGCTTTTAAAAACACCCCGATTGTACACCCGGTGATTTACTCGAACGGACAAATTCCGGCAAATACATCGCAGACCAACCCGTGGGCTGCCGCTACACATTCGGGGTTTATCTCCAGCTATATCAGCAGTTTACAGTCCGTTTTCGCCGTTACACAGGATATTGGTAAGTTATGGCATCCCTTGAAAGGCTTGAAGGCGAAAGCTACCTTCTCATTCGACACGTATGCCTGGAACTCATTCTTGAGAACCAAGAAACAGACCACTTATATGGCTACCGGGCGTGATGCGGACGGCAACCTGCTGACGAGCGTCACCAATGAAGGGGACGATTATTTGAAATATTCGAAAGAAGCGGGTGGTAACCGTACTATGTATATGGAAGGCCAGTTGTCTTACAGCCGTTTGCTGGCGGATGCACATCAGATAGATGGTTTGCTGCTGTACAATATGCGCGATTACGTGGATGCGGACGCTACTTCGGCTATCAATTCACTTCCCCACCGCACACAGGGAATTGCCGCCCGTCTGTCTTACAGTTATAAAGGCAGGTATTTTATTGAGGGAAACTTCGGTTATAATGGTTCGGAGAACTTCAGCAAGGGACATAAATGGGGATTCTTCCCTTCCGTAGCCGGTGGTTGGCTTGTTACGAACGAGAAGTTTATGGAAAGCACCGCTTCCGTATTGTCAAAACTGAAAATCCGTGGTTCTTACGGGTTAGTGGGAAACGATCAATTGTCGGGGCGCCGTTTTGCCTTCTTGTCCACTATCACCTCCGGAACCGGATATGTTTATGGAACCAGCGGTAATCAGACCATTAACGGAAGATTCGAAGGTGACTTCGGTATTGAAGATTTGTCCTGGGAAACCGTGAAGAAAACGGATATCGGCATTGAAATCGGGCTTTGGGATTGCATCAATATACAAGCCGACTATTTCCACGAGAAACGGGAGGATATCTTTATGCAACGGAAGACCATACCCGAAACTGCCGGATTCAACAAGAACCCCTGGGCCAACTTCGGTATCGTGAAGAACCAGGGATTCGACGCTAGCCTAGAGATGAACAAGAGTTTTGGAAAAGACTTCTTCCTGTCCTTACGGGGCAACTTCACTTTCAGCCGTAACAAGATACTGGAGTATGACGAATCCGAGGCGATGAAACAGACCACCCGTGCGCGTACCGGAAATCCGCTGAACACGTATTATGGATTGAAAGCGGTCGGCCTGTTCCAGGAGGAAGACTTTAAGGCGGACGGGACATTGGTTGACGGAATCCCCAATCATACGTTCGAGCAGGTGAAGCCGGGAGATATCCGTTATGAAGATACCAATCACGACGGCAAGGTGGATACTTATGATTATCAGCCTATCGGTCGTCCTTCTGTTCCGGAAATTGTGTATGGGTTCGGGTTCAGCGCTCGTTGGAAAAGCTTTGATTTCAGTGCGTTTTTCCAGGGTTCCACCAATGTTTCCAATATGATTCAGGGAGATATGCTGATTCCCGGTAGCGGTGGCGGCGGATTGGGCAATATTTATGCCAATTGTGATGACCGTTGGGATCCGAATGACCCGTACAGACAGGTATTTTGGCCGCGTTTGTCCACCAACAAGAGTTCCAACAATATGCAATATTCTACCTGGTGGCTGAAAGACGCTTCCTATCTGCGCTTGAAGAATGTCGAGGTGGGCTATACCTTCCCCAAGAAATGGCAGAAGGCGGCAATGATGCGTGATGCGCGTATTTTCTTCCGGGGCAGTAATCTGCTGACATGGGCCGCATTCGATATGTGGGACCCGGAAATCGGTTCCAGCGACGGAATGAAATATCCTCTGATGAAGGTTTATTCGTTTGGTTTTCAAGTAACATTTTAATCTTACGTACAATGAAAAAGATACATATGAAACAGTATATCCGAACCTTGATGCTGGCGGTTGCCCTTGCTCCGGTTTTCTCGTCGTGTGATTATCTGGATAAAGAACCGGATGATATGTTGACACTGGACGCTGTGTTTGACAATGCAGATTATACAAAGCAATGGTTGGCAGGTGTTTACAATCTTGTTCCCGACCCTTTGTGGGAATATATGACTTATGAAGGATACGGATACTATATGATGAGCGACGAAACTCAAATGGCTTCTTCATTGAGCCAGTTCGGGTGGAGTAACCTGATGAATGTACAGAAGGGAAGTTGGACTCCCACTACGATTGTTCCCGGGAAGAACCTTTGGCTGGAGACTTATCGTAAAGTACGTGCAGGGCTTATCTTTATGGAAAATGTAAAAGAAATCCCGAACCAGCGGCAGACAGCCGAATTGGTGGAACGCTATAAGAACGAAGTACGTTTCCTGATGGCATATTATTATTCGAGGATGTTGGAGGTTTACGGCCCGTTTCCTCTGGTCACTTCGTTGGTAGACGTCACTGAATCCGGTGATGTATTGCAGAAAGCACGTACCCCTTACGATGAGATTGTCGATTATCTGGACAATGAGTTTATGGAACTTTCCAAAGTATTACCTTCTTCTTATGACGATGTGAATGTCGGTCGTCCCACTTCCGGAGCGTGTCTGGCATTGCGTGCCCGTATGTTGATGTTTGCTGCCAGCCCATTGTTTAACGGCAATGAGGATTTCAGGGATGTGGTCAATAAAGACGGCACTCCGCTTTTCAGCCAAAGCAAGGATAACAGTAAATGGGAGAGAGCGGCAAAAGCTGCCAAACTGGTGATAGATATGCCTGAGTATGACCTATATAAAGAGTATTTGGACGACGGTTCCATTGATGCGCTGATGTCCTGCATCAATCTGTTTCTGACCACTCCCACAAATAATAAAGAAATTATATTGGCTTATCCCGGAAAGACAAACGGGCTTTATGAGTACCATTTACTACCTCGCGGTTCCGGTTGGGCAGGATGTATCAGTGCTACGCAGAATGTAGTGGATGCTTTCTTTATGAAGAACGGGTTGAGCATTGACGCGCCGGGTTCCGGTTATGTGGAAAGTGGCTACTCCGGTGCGGACACTTATTATGATACGAAATACCTGTATGGCAGTTCGGAGAAAAAAGCTGGATTAGTGACCACGGCAGGAACCTATAATATGTACGTCAACCGTGAACCGCGCTTTTATGCGAACATTCGTTTTCACGGTGAATATTGTTCGTTCGACGACATTAAGAGAACACATAACTTCCTGAACGAAGGAAAAGACGGAAAACCTTCTCATGATAGTCCGATAGCGGGTTATCAGATTAATAAAGCGCTTAATCCGTCTACCAGGCATGGAGTTGCCTATCCGTATAAGCCGGGTATTATCGTGCGTCTGGCAGAGATGTATCTGAGCTATGCGGAAGCATTGAACGAGTATGATCCGGGGAATGCGGATATCGAGAAATACATGAAGTTGATTCGTGAGCGTGCCGGACTGCCTGCCTTGCAATCCGGACTGTCACAGGATGCGATGCGCGATGCGATTCATCACGAACGCAGAGTGGAGTTTGCCTTTGAAGGCGGAATGCGTTATATGGATATTCGTCGCTGGAAAGAGGCGGAGAAAGTTTTCGAAACTCCGATTTCGGGCATGAACACCGATGGCAAGACCAATACAGAGTACTTCAAACGGACAGAGATACAGAAACGGGTTTTCTTGAAGAAGATGTACTTGTGGCCTATCTATCAGAACTATCTGGATAATAACGAGAAACTGGTTCAAAATAAATATTGGTAATAGAAAAATGCTTATGAAAATGAATATCAGTTATATTTTATGCTTGTTCCTGGCTGTTTTTTCTTCAGCTTGTGACGATGACAAAACAGATGAAAACAATGCGAAACAAGTGACCGTGACAATTTCACCTTCCGATAAAGTGATTGTGGAAGGTGAGGGTGGTGATATTTCGTTTACTGTTACACCGAGTGACCCGGCTGTGGAATTGAGATATGTCTCCAGCGTAGAATGGATGAAGGCGGCGGCTGGTGGCGGAGCCTCTTGGAGTGTGGCGGCAAACTCTTCCGAACTAAGCAGGGAGGGACGTATCTATATTCTGAATAAGGCGTCGCTGGCTCGTCTGGATACGATTAATGTAATTCAAAAGTCCGTCAATGGCGAAATACAGGAACATCCGACGGTTTCATTTACCGAAGCGGATGTGCCGGTTTCTGTTCCTTTTGCCGGAAACTCGTATGTGACTTATCCGAAAGGTTCTACTTATATCGACAATTATACCGGAAAGTTTAAAGCTACCTGGGCGGATGAAACGATTGTCAGCAGCACTTACTTCTATGTGGGCGAAGCGGGCGACTTGAATCTGGCGGCTGTAGGAAGCAACGAAACCGGAAACAGTGTTGTACGTTTCAAAGTGCAGGATAAGGTGTATAATATTACAATCAGCGGCCCGACTTCCAAGATATACGGCATTGCTACGATTCCGGTAGAGAAGCCGGGATATATCCGGGTGGATATGCAAGGAGTATCGAAGAGTGGCAAGTCTTTCGGTGACATCACCGGTTACCGGATTGGCGGACAGGCTGCTTTGGGTACCAATCATTTTGTGACGGAAGAGAAGATGAACGAGGGAGACAAGAACTGCTACTTCTACCGCAGAGGTTCTTCCGTACACTGGTTCTATACACAGCCCACGGGTAATGCCGAATATTTCTATAATGAAGTATTGGTGACACCGGAAAATGCTCTGAACAGTACATATTATATGATGAACGGTTTCTCCGAAGGATATATGGGTATCCAGCAGACTACTTCGGGCGAGCATAAAGTCTTGTTCTCTGTGTGGAGTCCTTATACTACCGATGATCCGGAAGATATACCGGATGAAAAGAGAGTCAAGGTGTTACGGAAAGGAGCGAACGTTACTATCGGTGAGTTTGGTAATGAGGGCAGTGGCGGACAAAGCTGGCTGCATTATAACTGGACAGCCGGTACGGTGTACAAAGCTCTTGTACGGGTGAAACCTGACGGAAATGGAAGTACCGTCTATACGGGCTATTTCTATGCTGACGGTGAATGGAAGCTGATTGCTTCTTTCTCGCGCCCGGAAACGAATACATGGTATAAAGGAGCTTATTCGTTCCTCGAAAACTTTGACCCGATCAACTCTATCTATCCCCGTTCCGTATTGTATAAGAATCAATGGATGAGGCTTGCTTCCGGCGAGTGGAAAGAGATTACCGGTGCTAAGTTCTCTTGTGACGATACGGGAAGAAGCGGATTGAGATATGACTATTCCGGTTCGGTAGACCAGGCGAATGGCGGATTTGTGTTGAAGAGTTTCGGATTCACAGACGATCATACGGACTATGGGACGATGTTTACCCGTTCTTCCGGTGGGACTGCTCCTGACATTGATCTGGATGCGTTAGAGAATATTCCTTCTGTTGAATAAATAAGTTTGGAACAATGAAAAGAATAAGATTTATATATGGCGCAATGTTGCTTGTTCTTGCTTTGGCAATGAATGCGTGCGACGATTATTATTCGGTAGCTGTTGCCGGTGATCCCGGCGTCACTCCGGTTGTACTGACTACACCGGAAGAGAGTATTACGCTTCCCGCCAAGGATGCAGCGGGGGAGGTGGAGATTGTAACCAATATGGAGAACTCCACGATTTCTATTGCTGTGCCCGCCGATGCGAAAAGCTGGTGTAGCGCAGCGCTTTCCGGAAACAAGATAGCGGTCACTTTGGTGGATAATCCCCGGACGATTGCCCGTTCTACGATTCTCACCGTCAAGGTATTCTCGATTACCTGCAAGATAGAAGTGGTACAGGAAGCAAAGGCACCGGAACCGATCTATCCGATAGAAGGAACTTATAAGTTCAATATTCCTTCTGTCAGCGACTTCGATGCTACGAAGATTTACAAAGTAATGGACGGTAACCTGAAGGTTGCGGAAATCTGTCTGGAATATCTGAAGAATGACAATATTGCTTCAAGGGCAGTCGTTGTCTATACCGGCGAAGGTGGGGCGGCCGACTATACCAGAGGATTTGTTGCTTATCTGGTGGATGATGAAGGCAATGTCTCAGAAGCTATCGAGAATGGAGGAACAGCTTCGTTCGACTATGCGGAAAATACGCTTGACTATGTGGCCGGAACCTCGGAAGCTGTACACACGGTTTATCTTTCTTCTTATGGCATTACGAAGAAGGAACCGGAAGAGGCTGTAAAAGAAACTGTTCCCGAACCGTATCTGGTCAGCGATATGGAAGGTAATTCTTATCCGGTAGTCAAAATCGGTAGTGAAGTCTGGTTGGGTTCCAATCTACGGACAACTAAATATAGTGACGGAACGGAGATTCCGTTGGTTCCTCTGGCTTCTTTGGATAAGTCTGTTGCTTGTTGTACGTATCCCAATGGAAGTGCGTCCATTGACGCTGCCTTATATGGATATTTGTACACGAGTAAAGTCGTTGCGCAGGAAGACCTGCTGGCAGGCAGCATTGTCGACGGTATGTGGCGTATTTCTACTGGAGGTGGAACGAATGCTGCCGGTTTAATGGGAAATGCAACCGATTGGCAGCGCCTGTTCAAGTATATCGGAAAGGATCAGTTAGGTACATTGCTTGTATCGGGATATACATGGGATAATGGCGGAGCAGGTGAGTTTGATATTAATTCGATTTCAAACTTAACAGGTTTGAGCATAGTAGCTGCCGGACAGATATACAACGGTACTTCTGTCTGGAGATATTCAAGGCAAGCCTTCTTCTTCTATGGAAATGCCGGACGAGGATATAATTTATCGGAGAAAGACGCGAAAGCTGTAGACCAGGCAGGAGTACGTGAATGGCCTCATGCCAATGACGCTTGTTCCATTCGCCTTGTCCGTGTTGACAATCGCCAGTGATAATACTACTATATAATTATATAATGACTTTTAAATATGAAATATATGAAGAAACTATCTCTTTTTATTTTGGCCTGTATCTGTACATTGGGTTCTTATGCAGATGATGTAGCGGTGTTTAATGCATTAGTAAACAGACTTCTTCCCAATTACTCGTCCCAAATCACCGGCAAGAAACTGCCGGAAGGAAAGAACGATTATTTTCAACTTTCTTCCGTTGGGGATAGAATTGAGATTGCCGGGAATAATGCAAACAGTATGGCTGTCGGACTCAATTACTATCTCAAATATTACTGCAATACGAACGTGTCCTGGTTTGTGGACGACCATCTGGATATGCCGGCAACACTTCCGGCAGTAGATAAGAAGGTTACGGTAGACGCTCGCTGCAAGGACCGTTTCTTCCTGAACTACTGTACTTTTGGTTATACAATGCCGTGGTGGCAATGGGAGGATTGGGAGCATTTTATTGACTGGATGGCATTGAATGGTATCAACCTTCCGCTGGCAATCACCGGTCAGGAATCTATCTGGTTGAAAGTGTGGACAAAACTCGGGTTGTCGGAAAGCGAAGTACGCAATTATTTCACAGGCCCTGCACATTTGCCGTGGCACCGTATGTTGAATATTGACTATTGGCAGGGAAATCTGCCGATGTCCTGGCTCGACGGACAGGAGGAGTTGCAGAAAAAGATTGTAGCCCGTGAACGGGAGCTGAACATGAAACCTGTTCTTCCTGCTTTTGCCGGTCATGTGCCGCAAGAATTGAAACGTATTTATCCCGATGCCAAGATAACCAAACTGGGAGCGTGGGCAGGCTATTCCGATCAATACGCTTGTAGCTTCCTTGACCCAATGGACCCGTTGTTCACAAAGATTCAGAAAATGTTTCTGGAAGAACAGAACTCTATTTACGGCACCGATCATATCTACGGCATCGACTTGTTCAATGAGTTGGAAGCACCCAGCTATGAGCCGTCTTATTTGAGACGTGTCAGCCGACAGGTGTACCAAAGTCTGGAGAAAGCAGATAAAAAAGCTGTCTGGCTGCAAATGACCTGGCTGTTCTGGAATGAAAAGAAAGACTGGACGAATGAGCGGATTAAGGCTTATATCACTGCCTTCCCTTCCAAGAAATCGCTGCTTCTGGATTATTACTGTGAACGGCACGAAGTATGGCAACAGACCGATAAATATTTTGGAGTTCCTTATATCTGGTGTTATCTTGGTAACTTTGGCGGTAATACGGTATTGGTAGGCAATCTATACGATATCAACAAGCGTCTCGAAAATACATTTGCTAATGGCGGCAAGAACTTCGAAGGACTGGGCTCTACTCTCGAAGGTTTCGACTGTAATCCTTTTGTTTATAATTATGTGTTCGAAAAAGCTTGGGATATAGATATACATAAAGACGTCCCGCGTTGGACGGAAGAACTGGCTGTACGGCGTATCGGGAGGGATAATGCGAAGGGAAAAACTGCCTGGAAACTACTGATTGACAGTATTTATGCCGATCCGAGCCGTCCCGGACAATGTGCAATGTTGAGTATCCGCCCCACTTTCGGCAAGTTTAAAACTTATTATGCGAATCCCCGTTTCAGATACAGTAACAAAACGCTCTTGTCTATTCTCGGATTAATGCTCGAAGCGGACGGCAAGGGTACTTCCTATTCGTTCGATGTTGTTAACGTCACCCGCCAACTTCTTGGAAACTACTTCTGGGCTGTATTCAAAGACTACGAAAAGGCTTATCAGAAAGGCGACTTTAAAACCATGAAAGCTAAAGAGCAACTTATGCTTGGCATTTTGAGCGATATGGATCGTGTATTATCCACCCAGTCTGCTTTCCTTATGGGAAAATGGATCAGTGACGCCCGCAAACTGGGAGCAAATGAAAAAGAAAAGCTCTACTTTGAACAGAATGCCCGTAACCTGCTGACTACATGGGGAGAAAAGGCTTCGCTCCTGAATGACTATGCCAGCCGTTCCTGGTCGGGACTGATTTCCACTTTCTATGCGGAACGTTGGAAAATGTTTTTTGCCGCAGTCGATCGTGCCGTCCTTGCGGGGCAGAATTTTGATGATGCGAAATACGAGGACTACAAGAAGGATGTTACCGAATACGAAGAACGTTGGTGGAAAGACTGTATCGGAACTTTCCCCGAACAACCTGTCGGAAATAGTGTGATTATCTCGAAAGAGTTATATGACAAATACAAACCTCTGATAGAGGAAATGTAAGATAGGTAGAAGTTTTTTATTCATGATGGCGACAAATATCTCCCGTAGGGATATTGTCGCCATTTTGAGTTATAGAGACTCCCGTTAAATGTACTTGGATATCAGAACCTTCTTCTATTTGACGTACTCTTACTTTACTAAAGACATAAAGTTTGAGTTCTGTAAATTAATGTGTTCTGTTTATTCCGTAGCAAGTTTTAGGGAAACGTCATCAAACCAATAAACTACATTTTCTGTTGGCGTTGCGTTATAACCGGTCAGTTGGTTATTGGCACCTGCGCATAGCTTGAATACAAACTTGACTAGCACATTGACGGGAATATCCACAGTTACAGAGTACTTTTTCCATTCTTTGCCTGCCTGATTGATTACTATGGCGAGTAAGGAACAGGATAAGGGTAAGATTGGAAAAGGTAAAAAGATAACAGTGCGTGGGGTGGTCAGAGACGTACAGGCTACTCCCATAGAAGGAGTCCGTATTTATTCGGTAGGAAATGAGAAAGAATTGGCAGTGACTAATAAGAAAGGGGAATATGTGCTGAAGCAAGTTGCGGCAGATGATGTGCTGATTTTCTCCAAAGCAGGTCATGTGTCGAGAAGAATGCCGATGGAAGGACATCCGGTTTTGAATGTCCGGTTATAGGTGCACTGTTCAAAGCATATTCAGGATAATTTATGAGATTTGTTAATGAAGGCTGCCTTTATTTTGCTGTCAATGGACTAAAAGGCTATCTTTGTTTTTATTTAATAGATTAATATTTGATAAATATGAAGATGTGTAGTGAAGTCTTTCAGTTTGAAAAGGAACTGAAGTGGGAGAACCCGGGTCCGGGAATCCGTCGTCAGATAATGGGTTATGACGAACAGTTGATGATGGTAAAAGTGCAGTTTGAAAAAGGAGCTGTCGGCACAATGCACGAACATCATCACAGTCAGGCTACTTATGTGGTAAGTGGAAAGTTCGAATTAACGATTGGCGAACAGAAAGAAATACTATCGGCAGGAGATGGCTATTATGTGGCTCCTAATAAACCTCATGGCTGTGTTTGTCTCGAAGCAGGCGTGCTGATTGACACATTTACTCCGATGCGGGCAGATTTTCTGTAAGACAGATGTGGTATGAAATTACCACATCTGTGGTATTTCGCCTGAACAGAATCCGCGCTATCTTTGTCATATATTAAAACGTATGAATTTAAAACGGATATATATGGAGAAGATAGCAAGAAAATTGACGGACCTGGTTGGTAACACTCCGTTGTTGGAACTTAGTAATTATAATAAGAGTAAGAATTTGAAAGCTCGCCTGGTAGTGAAGCTTGAATATTTTAACCCTGCCGGAAGCGTTAAAGACCGTATTGCTTTGGCGATGATTGAAGACGCTGAGGTAAAAGGTGTTTTGCAAGCGGGAGCTACTATTATAGAACCGACTAGTGGCAACACCGGAGTAGGACTGGCTTTTGTGGCTGCTGCCAAAGGTTATAAGTTGATATTGACAATGCCCGACACGATGAGTGTTGAACGCCGCAATCTTTTGAAAGCTTTGGGAGCAGAATTGGTCCTGACTCCCGGTGCGGATGGTATGAAAGGAGCAATTGCCAAAGCGGAAGAACTGAAAGCGGCAACTCCGGACTCTGTTATCTTACAACAATTTGAAAATCCTGCTAACCCCGCCATGCATTTACGTACTACCGGCCTGGAAATATGGAGAGATACCGAGGGGAAAGTCGATATCTTTGTGGCCGGCGTGGGTACTGGCGGGACAGTTAGCGGAGTAGGTGAAGCATTGAAGATGCGCGACCCCAGTGTGAGGGTGGTAGCGGTAGAACCGTCTGATTCGCCGGTTCTTTCCGGAGGAAAGCCTGGGCCTCATAAGATTCAGGGAATCGGTGCGGGTTTCATTCCGAAGACTTACAAAGCTTCCGTCGTAGATGAAATTATTCGGGTGCAGAATGATGATGCCATTCGTACAAGCCGTGAACTGGCGAAGCTGGAAGGATTGCTGGTCGGCATATCTTCGGGTGCTGCTGTTTATGCGGCGACAGAACTGGCAAAACGCCCGGAAAATGAAGGGAAGATGATTGTGGCGTTGCTGCCCGATACAGGCGAACGTTATTTGTCTACTATTTTGTATGCTTTTGAGGAATATCCTTTATGATACACTGAATTTTAGAAAAAAGAGAGAGAATAATCGGGTGGTTATTTGGCAAAATCGTATATTTGCCAAGTAACCATTTTTATTTAATACTATGTTAAACAATACTTTAGGGATTTTAGTAACTATTTTCTTACTATTTTCCGCCTGTAAAGACGAAGAACCCTCAATCTCTTCAACGAAGGAATTGCTGAACTTTTCTATTTTGAAAAGTGATAATCAAGGTAAGGTCGCAAATGATGTGGAAGCCTCTATTCAGGGGAGTGTGATTACATTGCCATTGGATAAGTATGATGATTTGAAATCATTAATTGCCGTATTCGAATATAATGGAAAATCTATCACGATAAATGGAGTTGAGCAGGAATCCGGAGTTACCTCAAATGATTATTCGCAGCCATTGGTTTTTACTGTGGAAGCAGAAGATGGCAGTAAACAGCAATATACAGTGGAAATTGCATTGAAAGATACCGGAGTGCTTTCTGCTTTCCGCTTTTTGAAAAAGAATAATGCATTCTTGACTGCTGATGTTTCCTCTTTTATTGGAGAAGAAAGTATAATACCCCTTGTTACATTCTCACAATCCGAGCTTATCCCTACATTTACCACGAATGCTGTAAAAGTACTGGTGGACGAGGTAGAACAGAAAAGTGGAATGACAAAGAATGATTTTTCATCTCCCGTAGTTTATCAGTTTATAATGAGAAATGGGGAGACTTTTCAATATACAGTAAAGGCTGAATTCTTATTATCTGCTATTCCTGAATTGACTATTACGACGACAGATCCGTCTATAGCGGAAATACCAAGTAAGGATTATTATCTGGAGGGTACTTTGGCTGTTAACGGTAGAGGGGGCTATGAGGATTATACAGGGAAAACCGAGGTGAAGGGACGTGGCAATTCAACGTGGGGATATCCTAAAAAGCCTTATCGACTGAAACTTAATAAGAAAGCAGAGATCTGTGGTTTGGGGAAAGCCAAGAATTATGTGTTGTTGGCAAATCATCTTGATCCTACGTTAATGCTTAACTCGGTTGCATTCAAGATAGGTCGGCTGCTGGAACTTCCTTTTACCAATCATGCAATTCCTGTAGATGTGGTTTTAAACGGAATTTATAAAGGTTCTTACTTGTTGACCGAACAGATAGAGGTTAAAGAAAACCGTGTAGATTTGGATGAAAACAACAGTGTCATGTGGGAACTTGATTCTTATTGGGATGATGAGCCTAAGTTTAAATCGACTGCATTTAACCTCCCTGTAATGGTGAAAGACCCTGATTTGACCACAGAGCAATTTGAATATTGGAAGAAGGACTTTAATGCATTCACGACACAATTTGCAAAAGAACCGTTAGAAGGAAATAGCTATGTAGACATGATTGATATTGAATCGGTTGCCAAATTTCTGATAACCTTTAACTTGGTACACAACATGGAGATAAATCATCCTAAAAGTGTTTTTCTCCATAAAGAAGGAAATGGCAAGTATGTAATGGGACCTATCTGGGATTTTGATTGGGCGTATGATTATGAAGGTACGAGTAATCATTTTGGACGTTACAACACACCGTTATTTTCAAGTAGCATGAATGGAGTCGGTACGGCATTTTTCCAACGCTTTCTACAAGATAGCCGTGTGAAAGCGATATATAAGAGAACTTGGCAAGATTTCAAGAATAATAAGCTAGATGCATTGTTACAATATGTAGATGATTATGCTGTAATGCTTAAACCCTCTGTGGAAAGGAATAGTGAATTATGGGAAAATACTCGTTCATTCGATACAAAAGTGAAAGAGTTGAAGACGTGGTTAAGGAATAGAGCAGACTATATAGATAGTGAAGTCAGTAAACTTTAATAGAATCAATCTGTTGAACTGATAGATGAAAATAGATATCTGAAGAACCGGTAATAATTTCTGTTTCACTTTTTAGTGAGGAAAACAAAATTATTACCGGTTCTTATGGATTTATATTATTGATTGGGGTTTATTGCACTTCAAAACTTCCTTTCAACCGTATATCTTGTGATGAAGCTCCTATCATTATTGAAAAACTACCCGGTTCTACCGTAAACTGATTGTTCTTGTCCCATAACCCCAAGTCTTGAGGAGTAAGGGTAAAGCTGATTGTCTGTTCTTCTCCCGGTTGCAAATGAATACGTTCGAAGCCACGTAACACCTTGTCGTAGGTAGTCACACTGCTGAAATCATCCCGAATATAAAGCTGAACTACTTCATCTCCAGCTCTTTTCCCGGTATTCTTTACGATACACGAAAGGGTCATGTTTTCTTGTGGACCTATAACCGGTTTGGAGATCTTCAAGGCTGAATATTCAAAAGTAGTGTAACTTAACCCATATCCGAAAGGATAAAGAACTCCGTCTACACGGACTCTCCCCTTTGAATCGGAGCCGGGTTTGAATGGAAATGCAAATGGAACCTGTCCTACTGACTTCGGGAAAGTTACAGCCAGGCGACCGCCCGGATTGTAATCTCCGAAAAGGACTTTAGCAATAGCATTCCCCATAAATTCACCGGGGAACCAGGCATGCACAATAGCGGGAACGTATTTGTTGGCCCAGTTGATTGTTGCTGCCCTTCCGTCTACCATTACCAAAACTACTGGCTTTCCTGTTGCATATACAGCTTCCAGCAACTGCTGCTGACGCCCGCAGAGATCGAGGCTGGTACGGGAAAATTCCTCCCGAACCGTCTTCTCATTTCCGCCTAATACAAGAATAGCGATGTCCGAAACTTTTGCCAGTTCTACTGCTTCATTAATCATAGCTTGTTCCTGTGTATCCAAAGGAACATTGTATAATTCACTTTCTGGGAAATACTTGTCAATGATGTTACATCCCTTTGCATAGCTGACTTCTGCATTAGGCAGATATTCTTTGATTCCCTGATATACAGTCTTGATAGGAGCATGGGCAGGGCCGTATCTGCACGTCAGTTCCTTCACTTCTTCTGCATTCGGACCGATAACTGCTATTTTGTTGAGGCTCTTGGACAACGGAAGCATCTGATTCTCGTTTTTCAGAAGAACAATAGACTCTAAAGCCGCTTTCATAGATACCTCCTGATGAGCGGCATTGTGTACTACTGTTTCTGGATGACGATCATCACCTGGGTACGGATTATCAAAAAGCCCCAACATAAATTTGACACGTAAGATTTCACCTACACGTTGGTCGAGGGTATGCAAAGAGATTTTTCCTTCGCTGATTGCACGGCGTAAAGGGAGGATAAAATCTTGTGGCGGGGTGAAGTTGGTGCGGATATTCAGTCCTGCATTTACTACTTGTGCCGCCATTTCTTCTTCAGTCGGGGTAATGCGGTGTTTTGTATGCAGGAATTCCACTGCTTCACTGTCCGATACTACATATCCCTTGAACCCCCATTGTTGACGCAGAATTTCAGTAAGGAAATGATAACTCCCGGAGACGGGTTCTCCGTCATAATCATTATAAGAGCTCATTACCCCTAAGGCTCCTGCTTCCTGAATTCCTTTGCGGAAGGGTTCCAAATAAAGAGTCTTCATCTCACGCGGAGCCACGTGCGGGTCGGTACGTGTACCTCCATCACGTCCTCCAACCGGGATACTATAGACGGCAAAATGTTTCGGAGTGGCTGCCAGCCCTTCGGCTTGCAGACCGAGAATCATTTGTTTTCCCAGTTCGCCTGCCAGATAAGGATCTTCGCCATAACTCTCTACTACCCGTCCCCAGCGCGGGTCTTGGGCAATGTCCAGAATCGGGGCGTAAATATTGGTATATCCGAGCGCTTTTGCCTCATCAGCAGTGACTTTCGCAATTTCTCGGATCAGTTTCTTGTTCCACGTGGCACCTTGTCCGCATTGGGCAGGAAACATGGTAGCCCGATTGTGGCACAATCCGCGTATTCCTTCATTGGTAAAGTCAACGGGAATGCCCAACCGTGTCTGTTCTACAAACCAGCGTTGTATTTCGTGGCGGTTCTTTACACTGTTGGCATACGGATAAGAAAGCTCGGAACCGAATTTACCCAATCCGTTCGCCTGTTCGTCAATATTCCCGATACCGTCTTTCCAGATTTCCTTTGACCATTCGGCAGTGGGCCATGCATCTTTCAATACCCGCCCCGAACCGTATAAAGTAGCCATTTGGCAGGTTTTCTCTTCCAGCGTCATTTGCGACAGCAAATCCGCAACACGGGCTTCAATAGGAGCGGCAGGGTCTTCGTATACGTCCTTGACTCCGTTCTTATTAAAGTCAATCCAATTCTTCTTGTATATGTCTTTTGTACTGCCGGCAAAGATGTTGCCGACAGACAGACACAAGGTAAGTCCACATACTAATTTTTTCATATCTATGGCTTTTCATCAGCTCGCAGGCCGAATACTTTTCCCGTCATCCGGTCTACCGGTACTTTCCATACTTTAACATTACGGACAGCCGGATCGGAGTAATTAAATTCATTATTCGTATAATGACACATGATAATGTCCAATGCGCCACGTTTTTCTTCCATGTCTTCAACGAACTCTACTTTTCCGCGACACATCGCACTTTCAGAACGCATACTGTAACTGCAAGCCACTTTTTCGTGCTGATAGACAAGCTTGCGTCCGAGACTAAAAGTGATACAGACATTATTATTGTGTTCCAACATTTCCACTTTACTGCCTTCGGGCCCGGAGTGGAGATAGATAATGCCGTCTTCATAACCGAAGTTCATCGGAACTACGTATGGATTACCTTCCATATCGACTATACCTACAAAACAAACGTCACAATGAAGAATAATAGACTCGATTCTTTGTTTGTCTTCGATGATAAAGGTTTTCATAATGGTTGTTAGCTTCCCCTTTGTGGTGAACTTATTTTTCTATTAATTCAAAATCCAATTGTTTCTTCTCAAGGTTGGCACGTGCTACGCGAACGGTAATAGCATCTCCCAGACTATATATCTTGTTTTTACGACGTCCGCGAAGGCAATAGTTCTTCTCGTCAAATTCGTAATAATCATCATCCAGATCGCGGATGGGCACCAAACCTTCACATTTATTTTCGTTCAGTTCTACGTAGAGTCCCCATTCGGTTACACCGGAGATTACGCCATCGTAAATCTGCCCCAAGCGTTCGCTCATAAATTCTACCTGTTTATATTTGATAGAAGCGCGTTCAGCGTTGGCAGCTATTTGCTCCATGTTCGAACTGTGGTCGCAGAGGTCTTCGTATTTGGCTTCTGATACGCTGCGTCCTCCGTTTATGTACTTCGTCAACAAACGATGTACCATCATATCCGGGAAACGGCGGATCGGTGAGGTGAAGTGAGTGTAATATTCGAATGCCAGTCCGTAGTGGCCGATGTTATGCGTAGAGTAACGCGCTTTCTGCATGGCACGGATAGAAACTGTTTCAATCAGATTCTCTTCTTTCTTACCATGAATATCGTCCAGAAGGTGGTTAATAGACTTTGAAATATCTGTTTTTGTACCGCTTGTACGTACTTTATAGCCGAAACGGGCGATGAACTGCGACAAGTTTTCCAGCTTTTCCGGGTCGGGCAGGTCGTGGATACGGTAAGGGAGCACTTTGGCTTTCTTATTCTTCGGCACACGTCCTACCTTTTCGGCTACGGTTCTGTTGGCAAGCAACATAAATTCTTCTACCAGCTTATTGGCGTCTTTTGACTCCTTGAAGTAAACGCTGATAGGTTTCCCTTTCTCATCGATCTCGAACTTCACTTCGTAACGGTCGAAGTTGATAGCTCCTGCTGAGAAACGTTTTTCGCGAAGTGCTTTGGCGATAGTATCCAGTGTGAGTACTTCTTCCTTGAAGTCTCCTTCTTTTGTCTCGATAATTTGCTGTGCCTCTTCGTAAGTAAAGCGGCGGTCGGAGTTGATAACCGTATGAACGATGCGTGAATCCTTGACTTCACCTTTTTCGGTAATATTGAAGATTACGGAGAAAGCCAGCTTTTCTTCATTCGGGCGGAGGGAACAGATGAAGTTACACAATCGTTCGGGAAGCATCGGAATGGTGCGGTCCACCAGATAGACGGAAGTGGCGCGTTTTTCTGCCTCTTTGTCAATGATTCCTCCTTCTTTCACGTAATGCGTCACATCGGCGATGTGTACGCCTACTTCCCACAATCCTTCTTTCAATTTGCGGATAGAAAGTGCATCGTCGAAGTCTTTGGCATCTTTCGGGTCAATAGTGAAAGTGGTAACTTTGCGGAAGTCCTCACGTTTGGCAATCTCTTCGGCTGAAATTTCGGCGGGAATCTTGTCTGCCGCTGTCTCTACCGACTTCGGATAGACATAAGGCAAACCGAATTCGGCAAGAATGGCGTGCATCTCCGTAGTGTTTTCACCGGCTTTGCCAAGTATATCAATGACTTGTCCGATAGGATTTTTTGCCTTGTCCGGCCATTCGGTCACTTTCACAATTGCTTTGTCTCCGGTTTTACCACCTTTCAGCTTTTCTTTCGGGATAAAGATGTCATTGGCAAGTGTGCGGTTTTCCGTCACCAGAAAAGCATACGACTTGGCTACTTCCAGTGTACCGACAAATGTATCGTTGGCACGTTCCAGTATTTCTATTACTTCCCCTTCGGCATCCTTGTTTTTACGTTTGGCGTAGAAGGTGATCTTTACTTTGTCGTTGTTCATCGCATGGGCCGAGTTGCGTTCGGCCACAAAGATAGGATCGCCCCCTCCTTCGGGGATGAAGGAATTCTTTCCGTTACTTTTCCGTTGGAAGGTGCCGGTCATCTCTGTTCCATGATTGTTGAGACGGAACTTTCCCTTTTCTATTTCGCTGATATAGTCATCATCCAGCATTTCGTGAAGAATATCGACGCATAGCATTTTCTGCGGGTGAGTGGTGAGATGTAACTCTGAGAAAATATATTTCATGCTCAGCGTCTCGCTTTGTTTGGCATGGAAAAAGTCTATCAATAGCGCGGCTAACTGTTTTTTACTCATTCTCTTGCCGGCTTTCTTCTCTTTCTTTTCTTTCTTTTTCGCCATAATGTAGTCTTTTAAAAATATCTAGTTACAAAGATATAGGAATATTTTCCTTATCGAAACTTTGAGGAAAGAAAAATAACTTTGCAGTCTTGTATTTGATTTTCCGTAATAGGTCAGGTTGGTTCTGATAAGGTATATTACAAAGTTGGGGATAACTCATAATTTTATCGTTGTATTTAAGTGGTATTTAAAGGGTATCGGGTTTTTTTTACGGGTTGAGTGCGACAAATAATAATTGAGAAAAGCAAAATGGCTTTTGTTTTATATTTATTGTATCTTTGTGGCATTATCAAGAAAATGTTTAGTGAGGTACTTTTATTAATATTCACGCAGAACCTAGAGAGTAATAATGGAGAGTGTTTTAATTACGGGCGCAAGCGGTTTTATAGGAAGTTTCATCGTAGAGGAAGCGTTGAAACGAAGGTTTGGTGTGTGGGCAGGGATTCGTTCTACGAGCAGTAAGAAATATTTAAAAAACCGGAAGATTCATTTTCTGGAACTGGACTTTGCGCATCCTAATGAACTTCGTGCCCAACTCTCCGGGCATAAAGGTACTTATAACAAGTTTGATTATATCATTCATTGTGCCGGTGTCACCAAATGCTCTGACAAAAAGACTTTTGATTATGTCAATTATCTCCAGACTAAATATTTTATAGACACGCTGAAAGCGTTGAATATGGTTCCGAAGCAGTTTATATATATCAGCACGTTGAGTGTATTCGGTCCTGTACGTGAGAAGGATTATACTCCGATTGAGGCGGATGATACTCCGGCGCCCAATACGGCTTATGGGTTCAGTAAACTGAAAGCGGAACTGTATATTCAGAGTATTCCCGGTTTTCCTTATGTCATTTATCGTCCTACGGGAGTTTACGGACCTCGTGAAACAGATTATTTCCTTATGGCGAAATCTATTCAGAAGCATGTTGATTTCTCGGTGGGTTTCCGGCGTCAAGACCTTACTTTTGTATATGTGAAAGACATTGTGCAAGCTATTTTCCTGGGAATAGAGAAAAATGTTACCCGTAGAACGTATTTCCTGACAGACGGGAATGTGTATAAGAGTCGTGCGTTTTCGGACCTGATACAAAAAGAATTGGGTAATCCGTTTGTTCTTCATCTGAAATGTCCGTTAATTGTGCTAAAAGTTATATCTTTGCTCGCTGAATTTATTGCTACACGTTCCGGAAAGAGCAGTACACTAAATTCGGATAAATATAAGATAATGAAACAACGCAATTGGCAATGTGACATCATCCCGACAATTAATGAACTGGGATATGCGCCCGAATATGATTTGGAAAAGGGAGTCCATGAAACCATTGCCTGGTATAAAAACGAAGGATGGCTTTAGACTTATTTAAGCGAGTAGAAACCCGGAAAGGGTTGTTTGCTGTGGAGAAGATTACATTGATTTATAATCTGTTGACCTCTATTTTGATTCTATTCCTGTTTCAGCGAATGGATCATCCATGGCACATGTTGCTGGATAGGGCTATGATTGCTGCAATGACTTTTCTGTTGATGTATCTCTACCGGCTTGCTCCCTGTAAGTTTTCGGCGTTTGTACGCATCGTCATTCAGATGAGCCTGCTTTCTTACTGGTATCCGGATACTTTCGAGTTCAACCGGTTCTTTCCGAATCTGGATCATGTCTTCGCTATCACCGAACAGTTTATTTTTAATGGGCAACCTGCTATCTGGTTTTGTCATACGTTCCCGCATCTTCTGGTCAGTGAGGCGTTCAATATGGGATATTTCTTCTATTATCCGATGATGTTGATTGTGGCGTTATTCTATTTCATTTATAGGTTCGAGTGGTTTGAAAAGATGTCTTTTGTGCTTGTCACTTCCTTCTTTATCTATTATCTGATATATATATTCGTACCTGTTGCAGGACCTCAATTCTATTTTCCTGCCATTGGATTTGATAATGTTTCTAAAGGAATTTTTCCGGCTATCGGTGATTATTTCAATCATCATCAGGAATTGCTTCCCGGTCCGGGCTATCAGCATGGGTTCTTTTATAGTTTAGTGGAAGGCTCCCAACAAGTGGGCGAACGGCCTACGGCCGCATTTCCAAGTTCGCATGTCGGCATTTCTACCATTCTGATGATTATGGCATGGCGGGGCAGTAAGAAGCTGTTTGCTTGCCTGATACCTTTCTATATGCTGCTTTGTGGAGCTACTGTATATATTCAGGCTCATTATGTCATTGATGCTATTGTAGGCTTTTTCTCCGCATTCTTGTTGTATGTGGTGGTAACTTGGATGTTTAAAAAGTGGTTTGCGCAACCGATGTTCAAATAAAATAGCATTGCTCCATAATACTATCTTCAAGGATGCAATGCTATAAATATCGTATTTAATTTTTCGGGCTACTTTCTCTGTTGGTGAGTATTTCATTAAATATCTGAAACAGCTCCTCTTTGGTCTCGGCACGTAACATAGCGATGCGGGTGTCACGGAAATTAGGGATTCCTTTGAATAACGGGCTTGCAGCCAAGTGACGGCGCACGTGCAAGATACCTTTGCGTTCGTCGAGTAGGTTTACACTGTCAATCACTTCCTGGCGGAGGACTTCCATACACCATTCAAAACTTAGTGGCGGCAGTTCCTCGCCTGTCTCCAGATAATGCTTCATCTCTTTAAATATCCATGGACGGCCGAAGCTGGCACGGCCTATCATAACAGCGTCCACTCCATAACGGTCGAAACACTCCTTGCAGCGTTGAGGCGTTGTCACATCCCCGTTGCCGATGATCGGGATATGCATCCGCGGATTATTTTTTACTTCTCCTATCAGCGTCCAGTCCGCTTCTCCGGTGTACATTTGTGCACGGGTACGACCGTGTATGGTTAATGCGGCAATACCGCAATCCTGTAACTGTTCTGCCAGCTCTACGATAATTTTGTTGTTGGCGTCCCACCCCAGACGGGTTTTCACCGTTACGGGGATTTTTACCGCATCCACTACAGCACGGGTAATCTCCAGCATTTGAGGGATATTCTGCAACATTCCTGCTCCGGCACCCTTTCCGGCCACTCTTTTCACCGGGCATCCGAAGTTAATATCCAAAATATCAGGCTGTGCCTGTTCCACAATCTTTGCGGCTTCCACCATGGTTTCCGTATCTTTGCCGTATATCTGAATGGCGACGGGACGTTCTTCATCACTGATGTTTAACTTCTGCGCTGTCTTGCTGACAGCACGTATCAGTGCGTCACTCGATACAAATTCAGTATATACCATGTCCGCTCCGAACTTTTTGCACATCAGGCGGAAAGCCGGGTCGGTCACGTCTTCCATGGGAGCAAGCAGGATAGGATGTTTTCCCAAGTCTATATGGTTAATCTTCATATACGATTTTGTTATTTGCTGTTTATGATTGAAGTAACTTCTTCTTTTCGCTGCAAAAATACGGAAAAAAGCCTACCTTTGTACGCATTCATTTGCTTAACTGATACAAATAAGTATATATTCTATGAGTCTTAGTTTGAAAGATTTTGAAATTATGGCTCCTGTAGGTTCGCGCGAATCTCTAGCTGCGGCCATTCAGGCAGGTGCCGATTCTATCTATTTCGGTATAGAAAACTTGAATATGCGCGCCCGTTCGGCCAATACGTTCACGATTGATGACTTGCGGGAAATAGCCCGCACGTGCGATGAGCACGGGATGAAAAGCTACCTGACGGTGAACACCATTATCTATGATAAAGATATTCCTTTAATGCATACGATTGTCGATGCGGCTAAGGAAGCGGGAATTTCGGCTGTGATTGCGGCTGATGTTGCAGTGATGGACTATGCCCGCCGGATAGGGCAGGAGGTGCATCTTTCCACCCAGCTGAATATCTCCAATGCAGAAGCGTTGAAATTCTATGCCCGGTTTGCTGATGTAGTGGTACTGGCCCGTGAATTGAATCTGGAACAGGTAGCGGAGATTTACCGGCAGATACAGGAAGAACATATCTGCGGTCCGAGTGGCGAACAGCTTCGTATTGAAATGTTCTGTCATGGTGCGCTCTGTATGGCTGTTTCGGGTAAATGCTATCTTTCTTTGCATGAGATGAACCATTCTGCCAACCGGGGTGCTTGTATGCAGGTGTGTCGTCGTTCTTATACCGTTCGTGATAAGGAAACGGATGTGGAATTGGATATTGATAACGAGTATATCATGTCGCCGAAAGACCTGAAAACTATTCATTTTATGAATAAGATGTTGGATGCAGGTGTGCGTGTGTTCAAGATTGAAGGTCGTGCCCGTGGACCTGAGTATGTGCGCACAGTGGTGGAATGCTACAAAGAAGCTATCAAAGCCTATCTGGAAGATACCTTTACTGATGAAAAGATTGCAGCATGGGATGAACGCCTGAAGACCGTTTTCAACCGTGGTTTCTGGGACGGCTACTATCTCGGACAGCGTTTGGGAGAATGGACCCGCAATTATGGATCGGCGGCAACGGAACGTAAGATTTACGTGGGAAAAGGGATCAAATACTTCTCTAACATCGGAGTCTCCGAGTTTTTGGTTGAAGCTGCCGAGGTTAGCGTAGGCGACAAACTGTTGATTACAGGACCGACTACCGGCGCTGTTTTTATGACATTGGATGAAGCGCGTGTTGATCTGGAACCGGTGCAGACCGTAAAGAAAGGGCAGCATTTCTCTATGAAGTCGGATAAGATACGTCCGAGTGACAAACTGTATAAATTGGTATCTACCGAAGAACTGAAAAAGTTTAAAGGGCTGGATATCGAACAGAAAAGAGGCTAGCTCCGGTCATTATTCTCTAATCTTTAATTCACGATAAATGAACTATATCTATGAATTGGAAATGAAGGTGCGTGATTATGAATGCGACCTTCAAGGTATTGTCAATAATGCCAACTATCAGCATTATCTGGAACATACCCGGCATGAATTTCTGACCTCGGTCGGCGTTAGCTTTGCAGCGCTTCATGAGCAGGGAGTCGATCCCGTAGTAGCACGTATCAATATGGCTTTCAAAACTCCGTTGAAGAGTGGAGATGAATTTGTATCCAAGCTATATATGAAGAAAGAAGGCATTAAGTATGTGTTCTATCAGGATATTTTCCGGAAAAGTGATAATAAAGTAGTAGTGAAATCCACTGTTGAAACGGTATGTGTAGTAAATGGACGTTTGAGTGACAGCGAATTGTTTGATAACGTCTTTGCATCTTACCTGAAATGAATAGCTCCGAAGAAGAACAAATTTATAGTATTGCTTTGACAATGGTGCCCGGTATCGGGCATATTGGAGCGAAACATTTGATGGACGAGGCGGGAAGTGCCGGGTTCATATTCCATAACCGCGAGGCACTTCTTGAATGTGTTTCGGGAATAAGTCGGCGTGTAGTGAATGCGTTGGATTGCCCGCAAGCCATTGACCGTGCGAAGCAGGAATTTGATTTTGTTCAGAAGAATAATATTCGTTGCCTGACCATAACCGACGAGGAGTATCCTTCCCGATTGAGAGAGTGTGAGGATGCTCCCGTTGTTCTTTTCTTCAAAGGAAATACAGATTTGAATGCCCTCCGTGTCGTTAATATGGTAGGTACTCGTCATGCCACTGATTATGGAACCCGTATCTGTGCTTCTTTTTTGCACGATCTGAAAGTACTGTGCCCTGATGTCTTGGTAGTCAGTGGCTTGGCTTATGGAATCGATATAAACGCTCATCGTGCAGCATTAGCCAATCAGCTTTCTACGGTAGGAGTTCTTGCCCATGGCTTGGATCGCATCTATCCCTATGTGCATCGAAAGACAGCTATTGATATGCTTGATAATGGTGGGCTGTTAACTGAATTCCTGACCGGAACGAATCCCGACCGCCATAACTTTGTCAGCCGCAACCGTATCGTTGCCGGTATGTGTGACGCTACAATTGTTATTGAGTCTGCCGAGAAGGGTGGTTCGTTAATTACTGCCGAACTAGCCGAAGGCTATCACCGGGACTGCTTTGCTTTCCCGGGACGCCTGAATGATGAATATTCCAAAGGCTGTAACCAACTGATTCGGGATAATAAGGCTTCTTTACTTCTTTCGGCAGAAGATTTTGTATCGGCAATGGGTTGGGATATTGCTGCTCATCCGGCGAAAGTGGAAAATGTACAACGCAGTCTTTTCCTTGACTTATCCGAGGACGAGCAAAAGGTGGTTGATATTCTGGAGAAACAAGGAGATTTACAGATTAATACATTAGTTGTTGAAGCAGATATTCCTGTACAGAAAATGAATGCAATTCTTTTCGAACTTGAAATGAAAGGTGTAATTCGTGTATTGGTGGGAGGAATGTATCAATTATTAGCTTAGTTTATCATAAACATAAAAAAAGGAGCAACGCTTTGCTCCAACCTTTGTTAACCTTAAATCTAATACTATGAAAAAAATCACATGACAAATGTAAGCCTTCATTATATTTCTTCCAAATAATTCTGTTGCATTTGTTTCTCTTTTAAATTCTTTCACTGATTTTCACTGTTATCGGACACGATGCACTTCTATCCCACTTATTGGAAGGTTTTTGAGTATTTCAACGAGTAATTTTTCTCATAAAAAAATAGGATTTTTTTTAATCTTTGAATATTTAAAGTATATTTGCGCTATGTCTATAGAAAATGAAAAGCATGGCTGCCTCTAGTGAAATGGATGATATTGCTTTGTGGGGCCTTTTGATAAAAGGCGATCAAAAAGCATTGGAAATACTTTATCAAAGATATTATTCTCTTCTGTTGAATTATGGTTTGAGATGCAGTACAGATAAAGAATTGGTCAAAGATTGTATCCAGGATCTTTTTATAAACTTATATCAGAATACTCACATTAATGTGACAAACATAACAGTCCGTTCTTATCTATTAAAAGCTTTAAGAAATAATCTCACCTATAAATTAGCAACTAATAAAGAAGCGGATTTATTAGATGACTCAGTTTTTCATATTCCGCTCAATGAAGATCTATTTGAACAGTTATTTCCTAAGAATGATCATGATCTGCAACTGGCCCGTCGTCTTTTGGAGGCAATCTCACAGTTATCTCCGAATCAAAAAACAGTTCTTTATTTACGTTACGTGCAGGAACTCTCATATAAGGAAATAGCGGATGTTATGGATATGAACATACAATCGTCTATGAATTTGTCCAGCCGGGCTTTAGCTAAACTGCGCACTCTAGTAACTCAAGATGAATACTTCTTTGGTGTATGGCAATTGTTTTTTCTTAAAATAATATTATCTCTTTGAATGGGAAAAAATATTTTCTTTGTAATTTGTTGATTATTATATAGATATATCCTTTTTCTGACTCTATTGTTTTTTTCTGCAAAAAAAATGCTGTAAAAGTGAGTAGGTTTTTCTTTTAATTCCATTCTAATTATAAAAGAGGATAAAAATGAAATATAGTAAAATAGATATCAGGAATACTGTACGCAATCTTATAGATTATTTCAAGATGCAAAACGAAGTTCCTTCTCAAAAGGAAATAGTTGAAGTATGGAGTAAAATAAAAGAAGGAGTTGAAAAGAAAAAACAAAGAAGGAAAGAACGATATATACTTGTGGCAATTACTTCTGCAGCTGCTTTTATAGGGTGTATATGGTTGGGAATTGAATGGTATTCTTTTAATAATAAATCGGATATATCCGTAATAGCAGCACAAATGTCTAATGAATCTATAGAAGGAGAGGATATTCGTTTGATTGTTTCTGAGAAAGAAGTTCATCATGTAAAGAAAGGAGCTACAGTAGCTTATTCACAAGAGGGAATTGTGAGTGTAGATGAAGAAAAGGTCTCTAAGAATACTACAAAAGATTTATACGACCAGATTATTGTTCCTAAAGGTAAATATACCCGTTTGATTCTTGCTGATGGCTCTAGTTTGCATATTAATGCGGGTACGAAAGTGATTTATCCTAAACGTTTTGAGAAAAACAGACGTGAAATCTTTGTAGATGGAGAAATTTTTATTGATGTGAAACGAGATGAATCAGCTCCTTTTATTGTGAAAACGGCACAATTTGACGTACAAGTATTAGGGACTGCTTTTGATATAAAGGCTTATAGCGGCACATTTGAAAATGCAGAAGTTGTCTTAGTACGTGGTAAAGTAAATGTGAAAAGCAAATCGGGTAAGGAACTGGTTCTTTCACCTGATAATAAAGCTACAATATTGTCTGATGGTCTGATCGAAGAGTCTTCTGTAAATGCGGAAGAATATGTACTTTGGACTGAAGGGATATTGTCTCTGAATAATGATCCGCTGAATGTGATTTTAGCCAAACTGGGTCGATATTACGGAGTTGATATTAATTGTACAGATGATATTTCAACTATAAAAATAACAGGTAAAATAGACTTGGAGTGCGGCGTAGAAGCAGCATTGAAAAGAATATCTGCTACAGGAGGGTTCTCTTTCTTGAAACGAGGGGATACCTATATGTTAAAGCCTCTAGAGAAAATTGTACAATAGAATTTGAAACCGAATGTTTAATCTTAAAAATGAATACGTATGATGATAACATGAAAAGATTTGTCTAATTAGAAAATCCGAGTAATACTGCACATATTACCCGGATAAAGTGAAAAACACCGAGTTACTGGTATTATATCAATCTTACAAAATTATGGAAAAAAAGTTGAAAAACGCAATCATAATGAATCGATTAACGAAAATTATGTTTGTACTGGGATTTCTATTGACTTCAATGTGGAGTTATTCGAGCAATTCCGTATATGCACAAAATCAAAAATTCTCTTTTGAATTTAAACAAACCTCTATTAAAACGATTTTTCAATACATTGAAAAGCATAGTGAGTTTATATTTATGTATCGTACAGATCTGCTCGATACATCTAAGAAAGTCTCTGTGAAAGTAGAAAAACAGAGTATAGAACAGATACTTGAGCAAGTGCTGAAAGGAACATCTGTTGTATATGAAATAAATGATCGGCAGATTGTCCTAAAGAAAGGATTGGAACGGTCGGAAGAAGTTCCTCAGCAGTCAAGGCAGAAAAAACTGATTCAGGGACTTGTCAAAGACGATAAAGGAGATGTTATTATCGGTGCGACTATCAAAGTAAAAGGAACAACCATAGGTACTACTACCAATATGGATGGGCTTTATAATTTGTCGGTTCCATCAGAAAATTCAATTTTGATAGTTTCTTACATTGGTTACGCTACACAGGAAATAAAAGTTGGAAACCGCCAGAATATTATTATTACATTACAAGAAGATGCCAAAAACTTAGAGGAAGTTGTGGTTACAGCATACGGAACCGGACAGAAAAAGGCTAGTATGGTAGGTTCAGTGCAATCTATACGACCGGCCGATCTGAAAGTTCCTGCGTCTAATCTTTCCACTTCCTTTGCCGGACGTTTGGCCGGTGTGATTGCTGTGCAACGTAGTGGTGAACCGGGAGCTGATGGCGCTAACTTTTGGATTCGTGGTGTCTCTACACTTGGTAGTGCAAGTACTTCTCCGCTGATCATTATTGATGGCATTGAATCAACTACAACTGACTTGAATGCTCTCGATCCGGAAGTTATTGATGGATTCTCAATTCTGAAGGATGCAACAGCAACTGCAATGTATGGTATGCGTGGTGCTAATGGTGTGATGATTGTGACGACTAAGTCTGGTGCTGCTTTGGATAAACCGATTATTAATTTTCGTATGGAAGCCAGCATGTCTACGCCTACCAGCATACCTGAGTTTGTAGATGGTGTTACTTTTATGGAACTTTATAATGAGGCTGTACGTAATCAGCCGGCAGGAAAAGAAGCTTATACACAAGAACGTATTGACGGAACCCGCCAGGGACTGAATCCTTATATTTTCCCGGATGTTGACTGGTATGGTGAAATGTTTAAGGACCGTTCATTCAGTGAAACATTTAATTTTAATATTCGGGGTGGTGGTAAAAAAGTTGATTATTTTTCCAGCGTCTCTGTAGGTCATGAGAGTGGTATGTTGAAAAGTCGTTCTAAAGATTTCTTTTCATTCGATAACAATATTAGTCGAATGCGCTATTCTTTTCAGAACAATATCAATGCACGTTTGGGTAAAACATCCAAATTATCTTTGAGATTGAACGTAATGTTGGTGGATAAACGTGGCCCGAATGAAAGTACAAGTAGTTTGTTCTCTAGCGTAATGAATACAAATCCTGTAGATGCTCCGATTATGTTTCCGGATGATGGAACAACTTCTTATATTAAATGGGGGGTACCTACAAATACAACAGTGAATCCATTAGCAACAATGGTAAATGGATATGATGATACGTTTCAGAGTACGGTAACAGCTTCATTGAATTTTGACCAAAAATTGGATTTCTTGGTGGATGGTTTGACTTTTAAGGCTATGGCTTCTTTAAAGAATTTCAGCCAATCTGTTCAGACCCGATATTCTGATTGGAATAAGTTTACCGTTAATAACTGGTCTCTCAATGATGATGGTACTTATAATATGGAGGTGATTCAGGAAGGTGCTGAAGTAGGAACTGAGCTTAAAACAAAAAGTAGTAATACCGGTGATCGGCGTATTTACTTACAAGCGATGTTAGAATACAATCGTACATTCGGAAAGCATGATGTGGGGGCTTTGCTGATTTATAATCAGGATGAATATATGGATAATAACCCGGGGACAGACTTATTAGTAGCTCTTCCGACTCGTCGTCAGGGAATTGCAGCCAGAGCATCGTATGCATACGACGGGCGTTATCTGGCTGAGGTAAACTTGGGATACAACGGCTCTGAGAATTTTGCAAAGGGGAATCGTTTCGGGCTTTTTCCTTCTATAGCTGTCGGATATAATATTAGCGAAGAAAAATTCTTTGAACCATTAAGAAACATAATTTCTAGAATGAAAGTCAGAGCTTCGTACGGATTAGTTGGTAATGGCAATATTGGCGGACAACGTTTTACTTATTTGGCAGATGTTGATCTAACGGGAAGTCCTGCTTTTACGACTGGTATTAATATGGACAGAACATTGAAAGGACCTTCATATAAGCGTTTTGCTAATTATGATTTAGGATGGGAAGTAGGAAAAAAATATAATATCGGGCTAGATATGATGTTTTTTAATAATCTGAGCCTGACGGTAGATGTATTTCGCGAAGACCGGACAGATATTTTTCAGGAGAAAGCAACTATTCCTTCTTATTTAGGAGTATATGGGACTAGCTATTATGTCAATAGTGCGGCTGTACGCAATCAAGGTATTGATGCTTCTGTTGATTTCGGTCATCAGTTCAACAAAGATTTCAGTATGACATTTAAAGGAACATTCACCTATGCTCACAATGAGATTAGGGCATACGAGGAATCAGTAGGAGATCGTACTAATCTTTCTAGAATTGGTTATAGTACTTCTCAACAATGGGGATATGTTTCTGATTATTTGTTTGCCGACCAGGCTGAAATAAATAATCATCCGACTCAGTTGATTGGAGGTACTGTTGGACCGGGTGATATTAAATATGTTAACCAACCTAATGTGTATGGAGTGTATGATGATGTTATTGATACTAATGACAGGGTTCCTATTGGTAATCCTACTACTCCGGAAATTGTCTATGGCTTTGGTCCATCGTTCCATTATAAAGGGTTCGATTTCTCATTTTTCTTTCAGGGAATTGCCAAAACTTCTTTATTTATGAGTGGCCTGCAGCCTTTCGGTACCACAATGGATAACAAGAATGTACAGACTTTTATAGCAGAAGATCATTGGAGTCCTGATAACCAAAATATATTTGCGAAATATCCGCGTTTGACTATTGAAAGAAGTGCAAATAATGCTACAACTTCCACTTATTGGGAAAGAGATGGTGCTTTTCTTAAATTGAAAAATGCAGAAATTGGATATACCTTTAAGTCTATGCGTTTTTATTTACGGGGATCTAATCTACTGACTTTTTCTAAGTTTAAATTGTGGGATCCTGAACAAGGAGGTGGAAACGGATTGAAATACCCAACACAACGTGTGTTTAATATAGGTTTTCAGATGACTATTAAATAAACTTTAAATATAATAATATGAAACTGATTAATAAATACCTGATTTTTCTCTGTGTCTTTGTATATTCTTCTTGTGATTATTTAGACATTGTACCAGATGAGAAGCCTACCGAGGAAGATGCGTTTAAGAATCCTCAATTGGTAGAACGTTATCTTTATTCCTGCTATGCTTATATTCCAAATCCCAGACATGGAACTGCCAGTTTGGATTTTCTTACAGGTGATGAGGTTGTTACTCCTTGGGAACACGAAACTTTTGGAAAGTTCGCTCAGGGTAATTATACTCCAAGTAATCCTTATATAAATTATTGGCATGATTTATTTAAAGGTATCCGGCAATGTTATTTGTTGAAACAAAACTTAAGTAATGTACCGGGACTTAGTGATGAGTTAAAGACTGCGTATGATGCGGAAGCTGATTTTTTGATTGCTTTTTATCATTTTTATTTATTACGTACTTATGGTCCGGCTGTTTTGGTGAAAGAACTTCCTAATGTATCTTCTGCTGATTCCCCTGAAACTATGCTGGGACGAAATTCGTATGATGAATGTGTTGCATGGGTAGCAGAACAATTAAAGAACGTTGCAAGTCGTCTGCCTGCGCGTCGTACTGGGGTCGATTATGGAAGAGCTACTGGTGTAGCTGCCATGGCCATTCGTGCACGGTTGTTGTTATATGCTGCTTCTCCGCAATTTAATGGGGGAGAAAAATTTAAGTCTTTATATGAGAATTTTAAAAATCCGGATGGCACACAGTTGATTAGTACCACCTATGATCCAACTAAATGGATAACAGCTGCTCAGGCATGTAAAGAAGCTATTAATTGGGCAAAGGAAGCTAATTATGATCTGTATACAGCTAATGCTAACTCTTTGCCTAATTATCCTGAGCCTGTAGATTTGATACAGCGTTCTTTACGTTTGACATTTATAGATAAGGATAATACTCCTGAAGTGATTTGGGCATTTTGTACTAGAGAGTCGTCCAATAGCGACCTCCAAGGGAAGACTATTCCTCGCTTAAGTACTACAGTTTATGGGGGAGTGGCTCCAACGTTGAAACAAGTAGAACGTTTTTATACAGAAAATGGGCTTCCGATTGAAGTGGATCCTACTTATGATTTTCCTAACCGATATAATATAGCTACCTTTCCTGTTGAAGAAAATGATAAGAATGGAGAAGGAGAAAGTCTTAAGTTACATATGAACAGAGAACCACGTTTTTATGCTTGGATTGCTTTTCATAACGGCTATTATGAAGTATCGGGAGAAGATGATAGAAAAGAGTTTTCATATGCTCCGGTATGGAAAAGAGGAAAAGATAAAAAGTATAAGCAATTGGTGCAATTTATGAAGACACAGAACATGGGAATAACCAATGATAATAAATATGGAACTAAAACGGGTTATCTAAATAAAAAAGGTGCTCATCCGGGAACAAGTGCTTCTAAATCTACTGGCTTTAAAGTGATAAATTATCCGTGGCCTATGGTCCGCTTGGCAGAGCTTTATCTGAACTATGCAGAAGCTTGTGTAGAATGTAATGATTTACCGGAAGCTAAGAGGTATTTGAATTATGTTCGTGGGAGAGCTGGAATACCTACTGTGGAAGAATCCTGGGATGGAATAGCAGAACTTACACAGAATAAACTAAGAGAGATTGTTCGTCAGGAACGTCTGATAGAACTTTATATGGAAAATCATAATTTTTGGGATATACGTCGCTGGGGAATAGCAGAGACATTAGGTGAGCAGCCGAAAGGACTTTCTGTTCAGGCTAAAACTATAACAGAATTTGCCAAACCGGTATCAGTAGATGTGCAACGTCGTTTTATTCCGGCTCATTATTTAATGCCGCTTCCTATCAGCGAAATTAATAAGAATCCCAATATGGTACAAAATCCGGGATATGATCAATAATTGTTATACAAAAAGATTCTATAAAATGAAAGTAATAAAATATATACTACCCCTCCTCTGTTTAGGGGTGATTATTACAGCTTGTAATTCTGACGATGAAGAAAGTATTGCCGCTACTGAAGTCCAGAACTTAACAACACAAAGTGCTCCCGGTTCCATTACGTTAACATGGGAGTATGCCGGTGAAGAAGATGCTAATACTACTCGTTTGGTTGAGATACGTTATTATGATCCTGCTGTAAAGAAAAATGTCAAGAAAACGATAAGCAGATTCAGTAACTCTTTTACGATAGATAATGCGCTCAAAAGATATGGCGAATATGAGTTCGAGGTACAACCTTTTAGTACAACTTTTACGCCGGGAGTGATACAACGGATAACTGGCGTTGCAGAACGAGCTCCGGTTATTGATGAAAAAACATCTACGGAGTTGGCTATAACCATTGATAACTTGACCTTGGGAGGGTTTAAGCCCGATGGCGTTACTACTATTCCGCAGTCTAGCTGTATTGGTGACGGTAATGGTCCGGAACGCTTGCTTGATAACAATGCTAGTACTTTCTTAAATACTGCATATTCCGGAGTACCTGCAGGGACAACCTACTATTTGGATATTGTATATCCGAAGTCTCAGAAGTATTTGAAGTTCTCGTATATAAATAGAAGTGCTGGTAGTTTTCCGGCAGCAATAGAATGCTCTGTTAAGGTAAATGAGAATGATGAATGGACTCTGGTGAAAACATTGACAACAGTGTCCGATGGGTTACCTGAAGCTGCATCAGCGGCATATTCTTCTGAAGTATATGAAGCTCCTTTCGAGTTCAATTATCTTCGTTTTCATGTAAAGAAGACTCATACGGGTAACGTGAATTTTTCAATGGCGGAATTTCGTATTTACAATGTGGAACGCTATTTTTATGACCCGGAAGCAACCGAAGAATAAATGAGTTTATAGCATATCTTTAAGGAGGATGCATTAAAGGCATCCTCCTTTTCAAAACGTTCATATTATATCTATATCATGAAAAAAAGAATATTATTTTTTTTTATGCTGTTCTTTTTATGCACAGTGGTAAGTGCCTGCTCCGATGAAAATGGTAAAGGAGTTAATACTACTACATTAGAAATAGCCGAACAGTTTGTAGATTTCAAGGAGAATGGAGAATCGCAAACGCTTGCAATTACAACCAACCAAGAGGAGTGGAGCGCTACTGTAGAAAGTAATGGTAAGGGCTGGTGCAGCATTCTTCCTGATATTAATCTGGGGAATCATAAACTTACTATCTCTGTTACTCCCAATACGGGAAAGGAACAGCGGAGTACTATTATTACTGTGAAAGCAGCGGAGTTATCGAAGAAAATAACTGTGCGTCAGTTGGGGACGGATAAAGGTATTTTAATTTCTCCTATGATGAAAACTTTTACTGCGGAAGGAGGAAAAATAGAGTTTACAGTAACAGCAAATGTAGAGTTTGAAATAATACCGACTGTTGATTGGATCACATTGCCGGTCATTACCCGCACGGCAGAATATGTGACTACAGATCATACATATTTTATTCAACGTAATAAAGGGGAAAAGCGTACGGGAACTATTACGGTAAAAGATAAAGCAAGTGATTTATTTTCAGAGTTAATTATATCTCAAGAGGCTTTAGGAGGATATGAAAGTGGTGAATCTAATATTCAAGGTGATCTATTAGTTCCGGTTTCCACAGGTAGTGCAGTAAATTCTTTGGGTAAAGTATCTCAGTTGGGGTCTTCAGGTTTTCATAGGACTTATGATGGAAGTAAAGAGACCGGATATCATTCCAATACATCAGAAGATGCTTTTCCTAATAATTGGCCGTTGACATTAACTTTTGAATTTACGGAACAACCTAGAATTGATTATTGCGTTTGTCATTCAGCGAGTAGTAATATATTAAAAAAAGCAGAGATATTTGTATCTACTGAGGCAGAACCGGAATACACAAAGTTAATGGATGTCGACTTATCCGGAAGTACTGTGGCACTTATTAAATTTCCCAACCCGATTATTAATCCGAAAGGGATTAAATTTGAGGTTACAGAGTCATCGGGTAAATATCTTGTGATAAAAGAAATGGAGTTTTATCGTCAGAACTCGGATAATTATGATCCCCTTAATTTGTTTACGGATATTACGTGTTCTGAGTTAAAACCGGGAATTACCGAGAAGGACATAGATGCATGCCCTGACCCGCTTTTCCGTAATGTAGCTTTTTATCTCTCTATCAATAAATATCCGCGCGAGTTTCGTATTCAGGAGTATAAAGCTTATCCACATCCGGAATTATTCCGTAAAGAAAACAAGACAAGTGCTGAACACGACTTACTGGATAATCCGACTGGAATTTTTGTAAATAAAGGAAAAGAAGTCGTAGTATTGGTAGGAGACAGTCATGGATATCAGCTTTCGGCTCGCATCTTAAATCTGAATGTACCTGGAGGGGATGGATTTAGTAATAACTATTCTTATCCTTTGTCGGAAGGGATTAATCGTTTTATGGCGGATACAGACGGATTGGTCTACATTTATTATCATACTCCTGAATATAGAAATGCATTACCGATAAAGATACATATCCCGTCAGGACAAGTAAACGGATATTTTGACTCCGGAAAACACCAACCTTCTGATTGGAACCGTTTGTTAAATGCTGCAGTAGGACCGCATTTTGATGTGCTTGGTGAGAAAGCTCATTTGATCTTTCCAGTAGACAAGTTCAAGGCAAACACTCTGGATGGCAAGGCTTTAATAGATGCTTATGACAGGTTGGTATTACTTGAGCAACAATTTATGGGGCTGGAAAAATATGATCGAATGGATCCGAATCATGTTTGTTTTTCTGTCATGTATAATGATAGTTATATGTATTCTGCTGCTAATCATACAGGATATGTTGCTAGCACAATGAACATGATGTGTGACATTAGCCAATTTATACAATCAATTTGGGGACCGGCACATGAGGTCGGACATTCTAATCAGACTAAACCGGGGTTATGTTGGCATGGAATGGGAGAGGTGACAAATAATATTCACTCACTATATGTACAAACCTCCTTTGGAAATCCCTCTCGCCTACTTGATTTGTATAATGGGAAAACATATACCATATATGAGAAAGGGCTATCAGCCTTCTTCACACAACGTCGTCCGCATGTTGTGAAAGACGACAAGGTGGATGAATTAAATCAATTGATTCCATTTTGGCAATTGTATCTGTACACCAAGGCTATGGGGAACGAGGACTTCTATAAGGATTTGTATGAGTTGGTCCGTACTCGTCCAGATAAGGCGACTCCAGGAGAAAGCCAGCTGGAATTTACTGTTTTAGCTTGTGAAGCGGCCCAATTAGATTTAACCAAATTCTTCACCCGATGGGGCTTTTTCGAACCGGTAGATATTATAAAAAATGATTATGGGGAAAAGCAATTTGTAGTGACTGAAGAAATGGTCGATGATGCCCAAAAGCGTATTGCTGCATTCGGATTTTCCCAACCAACGAAAGTTGTGGAATATATCACCGATGTCAATATTGATTGTTATACAGGTAATAGTGGCATTATAAAAGGTACTGCTCAAAGAGAAGGTCAAAAAATTATAATGATCAATTGGAGGAATGTAGCAGTTTACGAAGTTTATTCGGACGGTAAATTATGTTTTGTATCTCCAGCCTCCTCTTTTACTGTAAATGGAAACTTAGGAACTAAAGTTCAAGTCTTTGCAGTGTCTGCAACTGGAGAAAAAGTAGAAGTAACATTTTAATAATTATATTAATTAATAAAGAACAACATGAAACATTTTTGGACAGGTTTATTAGCCTTAGGGGTAGTCGGATGTACTGCACCACAACAAACACAAAAGGATAATATATCGGGAATTTATCCCAAACTGGCTTTTTATAATAATGAGGGCGAGTGCGGAACAGGTGCTGTGGTTCCTTGGGCAGGTAGTCTATGGGCTATCACCTATGGACCTCATTTACCTTTCGGGTCATCTGATAAACTATATCAGATAACTCCGGACAAGAAGATGACTGTCCGTTCGGAAAGTATTGGAGGAACACCTGCTAACCGACTGATTCATAAGGAATCAAACCAATTGAATATAGGTCCGTATTTTATTAACGAGTCTGGTAATGTCAGAGTTTTGCCTTGGCAGGAGGCTCCGGGACGATATACCGGTTCGGCTCGTCATTTGACAGATCCTGCCAATAAGATTTATATTGGCACGATGGAAGAAGGTTTCTATGAAATAGATGTTAATGCTTTGAAAGCTAAGGAATTATATAAAGATAGTAATGAAGCATGGCGTCTATATCGTAAAGACTCTAAAAATACCCCCAAACCCGTAGAATTACTGCCGGGAGCGCATGGTAAAGGATTGTATTCAGGACAAGGAGTGATGGTATTCTCAAATAACGGAGAGAATAGTGCCGCTGCTATGGAGCATTTTGATGCGTTATCCGGTTCATTATCAGAATGGGACGGCAAAGACTGGAAAGTCGTACGTCGTAATCAATTTGTAGAATTGACCGGTCCCGGCGGTATATACGGTAACACAAATCCGGAAACGGATCCTATTTGGGCTACAGGCTGGGATCATAAATCAGTGCTACTTGGAGTAAGAGATTCGCAGAAAGGATGGACCTTTTATCGTTTGCCTAAAGCAAGTCATTCTTATGACGGTGCACATGGCTGGAATACTGAATGGCCACGTATTCGTAATGTTGGTACAGATGATCAACCGGATTATCTGATGACTATGCACGGTTTATTCTGGCATTTTCCAAAAATGTTCACCGCTGATAATTCTGCCGGTATTCGTCCCCGTTCAAGTTATTTGAAAGTGATTGGAGACTTTGCCCGTTGGAATGATGAATTGGTGTTTGGTTGCGATGATTCTGCCCAAAAAGAATTTTTAAACAAACGTAAGGCAAAAGGAAATATAGAAGGTCCGGGACAATCCAATTCGAACCTGTGGTTCACGTCTTTGACTAAACCTGATGAATTAGGACCTGCTACAGTAGATGGAGCCATTTGGGAGAAAGAAGAAGTGCAAGCAAATATTTATTCGGATCCTTATATGTTTGCCGGTTGGGAGCAACGTTGTTGCTGGTTGCAAAATGATGGAGGGCAGGATATAACCTTTACATTTGAAATAGATCAGAAGGGAAATAATGTTTGGAAGGAACTGACTGCCGTGCAGGTAGAAGCTGGGCAATCGGCTTATCTGCCTTTTGCTGCTAAAGAGCAGGGAGAATGGATTCGTGTGAAAATAGACAAGGAAAGTAATGTGTCCGTAAGTTTCGTATATACTACAGTTGATACTCGTTCTTCCGCTTCTTCTTCCATATTCAACGGATTGTCAAAAGTATCGGAAGAAAATACTCTTGGAGGATTGTTATACGGCCTTGGCAAGAATAGAAGAGCTTTAGGTGTATTAGCTTCCAATATTGAAAACGGTAAAGTAATAGAAAACGGGTATTATGAGATGAGCGATACTTTGGCATTGGTGCGTAAGGATGATACTCAGACTGCCGATTTTATTCGTGAGAAATTTGCGATACCTCATCAGGTAGTTACTATTGACGAATCATCGGTTCTGATCGTTGACGACAGACAAAGACGTTGGCGTTTACCGTTGGGAGACGAAAATTACACTAAGTTGATTGGACAGGATGTGGTACGTATTTGTCGCGAAGTGGCTACAGAACGTGACTTATTTAATTGTCATGGTACTTTCTATGAACTACCTGCTGAAAATGCGGATGGTTATGCCAAGATTCGTCCGATTGCTTCTCATAATTTCCGGATTAATGATTATGCCTCTTACCGGGGAATGTTAGTGATGACCGGTATTGACCCTAAAAAGGATAAAGATAATGAACATATCATCGTGTCGGAAGATGGTAAAGCTGCCGTATGGGCAGGTGCTATTGATGATTTGTGGAGTATGGGCAAACCGACAGGCAAAGGCGGTCCTTGGAAAAACACTTTAGTAAAGGCAGGAGAGGTGTCCGATCCGTATCTGATCGGCTTTTATGATAAGAAGAATTTAACCTTGTCACATAATTCTCAAAAAGATGTAACCTTTACCATAGAAATTGACCCAACAGGTAATGGGAAATGGGTGAATTATACTACTTTGACTGTAAAACCTGGGGAGAAGTTGGCTTATGAATTGAAAGCTCCATTTCAGGCAAGATGGATACGCTTCTCGACAGATTCTGATACTAACGCTACTGCATGGTTGGAGTATAAATAAAAAATATATATGAAAAAGATTCGAATAAATTTATTTATTATTTGCCTTTTAGGCGTATTGGCAGAAGTCTGTGCTCAAGAAAGTACATGGCGGGAAATGCCTTATTTCTTAAAAGGATATGAGAAACAATATAAAAAATCTCCGAAAGAAGCTGCCTTGTCATGGTTTAAAGATGCCCGTTTTGGATTATTTGTACATTGGGGGCCGGCTTCTTTATACGGACAAGGCGAGTGGGTAATGTATAATAACCGGATTCCCATTAAGGAATATGAACAGAAAGCCCGGGAATTCAAAGGAGATAAGTTTAATGCTCAGGATTATGTGAATCTGGCTTTAGATGCAAATATGAAATACATTACTTTCGTTATTAAGCATCATGATGGGTTTGCATTATGGGATTCGAAAGCATCAGACTATAACAGTGTGAAGTATCCTTCGGGAAGAGATTTCTTAAAGGAACTGTCCATTGCCTGTAAGAAAGCTGGATTAGGTTTATTTATCTATTATTCTGTCGGGCTGGATTGGCATCATCCATATTATATTCCTAATACGATGTATGATCCGGCACGTCCTCATTATACGAAGACTCCGGAGGAATATAAATACTCTAAGCCGGAAGACTTTAAACATTATATGAACTTTGCAAAAACACAGATTATGGAACTTTGTACGATGTATGGTCCTATAGCGGGTTTTTGGTTTGACACAGTCGGAGGGGTTTATCAATATTCGGACCTGTTCAATATACAAGAAGTATATGATATGATTCATGCCATACAGCCTCATGCATTAGTAGTGTTTAAAACAGGTGCAAATGGGAATGAGGACTTTATTACAGGAGAGCGTCACTTTGGTTCTTTGGCACCGGTGTTCAAGAGTGTAGGATTACCTAAAAAGGTCCAGGATGCTGCTGACTATTCTTGGCAAAACAATAAGGCTAAACCGGCTGAATTGAATATCCCGATACAAAGTTTAGGTTGGGGGTATCACAGTAGTCCTAAACAGCGTCAGAAGTCAGCAAAAGAGGTAATGGACTTATTGGATTATTGTGCTAAAGTAAATGCAAACTTATTGCTGAATATAGGGCCTCGTCCGGATGGAACGATTTTGGAGGAGAATGTACGAGTATTAAAGGAAGTAGGGCGGAAATTAAAAAAAGATGGATTTCCGCGGCTTAATACTAAAGATTATATGAAGTACCGGGATAGTGCCAAACAAGAACGTCCGAAAGAAAAGGAGAACCAAACGGCTAATTAGGAAAAGCCTTTTGTAAAGTAAATAAGAACGTAATGGCAGATATTTGTAGGGAACACTATAATATCTGCCATTTTTATAAACTGATTATTTAGAATAAATAAATATGATAAAGAGAGTCTGTTATTTTTTAGTATTTGGTTATTGTTATCTGTTTCTATAACGAATGTATAGGCGTAAAAATAATCAAACATCTTTTCAATAGGCAAAATTTCATTTTCATTGTTCGTTCCGGTCCTTACGTTTGTGCAGAATGGGAAATGGGAGGTTTATATTTTAGGATCAGATGGCAAACCTGTCAGCCGTGAATCATGGAAAGTGATATATGCTGATAGCGAAGAGACGGAAAAAGGTAATTATACAGCGGATAAAGTTTTTGATTTACAAGAGTCTACCTATTGGAAAACTGTCGATAAAATTTCTTATCCTCACCAAATTGTTATAGATTTGGGTGAGAAACAGAAAATTACGGGTTTCCGTTATTTACCCCGTGCAGAGAAAGGTGCTCCGGGACAAATCAGAAAGTATAAAATATATATATCAGACGGTTTTAAACTTTAGATAATAATTAGTTATATCATGAAAACGAAAAAGACATTAGCAATGGTAGGTATATTTTTGTTTTTAGCAATTAGACCTTCTGTTGCCTCTTCATTTACCGAACGGACTTATTTATTGCCCACTAGATTGGAGGGAAGTTGCCGGCCGGTGCTTCTGCTGAGTGGAACTTGGGATTTCAAATACTCTCCCGAAAGTCGCTGGACAAGTATTCAAGTCCCCGGTGAGGCAGCTATGCAAGGTTTTGCCATTGAACATGACAAACCATTTTTTTATAAGAAAGATTTCACGATACCCGCTGATTATGCAGGCAAACGGCTTATATTGCGGTTTGATGGGGTATATAGCCATGCCAGATTGAGTGTTAATGGAAAATTTGTTCGTGAACATCATGGTGGCTTTACCCGTTGGGAGACGGATATTACTTCTTTCGTACGTATCGGAAAGAAGAATGAGATACAACTGGCAGTAGTGGATCGGCTAGACGAAATTTCGTATGCTTCCGGATATGCTCATCATCCTATAGGTGGTATCCTTCGTGACGTAACCTTATTTGCATTGCCCGAATCCCATTTATATGACATAGGTGTGGAGACTCATCTTGATTCTTTATATCAAGATGCAGATTTACGTTTCTTTTGCAAGTTCTCCGGGCAGGAAAGCACGGAAATGGAGTTGCGTTTGAAAGATAAGTCCGGAAAGTATGTACCATTGTCGCAGTCCCGTTTTGCATTGTCGGACGGACAAAATATTTTTTCGTTACCTGTTAAAAATCCGCTTAAATGGGATGCGGAACATCCAAATTTGTATGAACTGGAAATAATTGTTTTTCAGAATGGGCAAGAAACCTCTCGGTTTAGTCGCAATATCGGTTTTCGTGAAGTCAAGATTATAAAAGACCGTATGCTGGTCAACGGTCATCAGGTGAAATTGCGCGGTGCCTGCCGCCATGATATTCATCCAACTTTGGGGCGTACCACTACTTTAGAGCTGGATAGTCTGGATGCGGTACTGTTCAAACAGGCTAATATGAACTTTGTCCGTACCTCGCATTATCCTCCTACTGAACGTTTTCTGGAGTTTTGTGACCGTTATGGGATTTATGTGGAAAGTGAAACGGCTGTTTGTTTTGTAGATACATATCGTCAGAAGAATTATAAGCCCGGCAGGTCGCAAAATGATCCGGCGTTTGCCGAACGTTATTTGGGGCAATGCCGGGAGATGGTAAAGAGTCTTCGTTCCCATCCGTCAATCCTGTTTTGGAGTATTGGTAATGAAAGTGTTTACGGAAGTAATTTTCAGTTATGTTGGGATTGGATAAAGGCGACTGATACCACTCGCCCTGTTATTTTTAGTTATCCGGGTTCGGCTGTAGAAAAAAAGGCAGAAATATTTGATATCTTAAGTATGCATTATCAGAATGTATATGGAAATGTAGGGCAGTGGGGAATGTCTACCCATAATTTTCAGGGACATGGCATACCGGCTTTATTTGACGAATGGGCGCATCCGGCTTGCTATACATATGCCACATTACAAACTGATCCCAATATCCGTGAATTTTGGGGGAAATCTCTTGATATGATGTGGAGTGGATTGTTTAATGCTCCGGGAGGTCTGGGAGGTGCTATTTGGGGATATGTGGATGAGACTTTCTCCTTACCGGAACCTAAATTCGGGACTTCATTCTGGAAAGAATTCGCACGTACTGCCAAGCCGCTGGATTATCAAGGAAATTGTGTGGGATATGGTGAATGGGGGATTGTTGATGTATGGCGTCGGCAAAAACCGGAGTTCTGGTCAACTAAAAAGGCTTATTCACCTGTTCGGTTACTTGTGGAGGATAATCTTTCATTTACTACCGGGCAAAAATTGATGTTGGCTATACATAACCGATTTGACCATACAAATTTGAATGAAATTCATGCTACCTACACTTATAGAGGTGTGACAAAATCTTTGGAATTGCAACCGGTCGCACCTCATACGAAAGGTATGATAGTCATTCCCGCTGAGCAATGGGAGAATGGAGAAACTTTGCAGGTCGAGTTTTTTACCGCTGCTAATGAGTTGATTGATGTGTATCGTTTTGTATTGGGAACGGAAAAGATAATTTACCCTTCCTTGCTCGCCGGACAGAATTTATCCGTAACAGATGAAGGTGACAAAGTGATTGTACATGGTAATGGTTTTGAAATACCTTTCGATAAAGAAACCGGATTGATTGTCAATGCAACAGTAGGAGGGGAAGTAATTATTGAAAAAGGTCCGTTCTTGAACTTGTATGTGAATTTGAACCACTTGACAGGGGCTGAAGTACGTAAAACGGCTAACCATTTTGCCACTTCTGATATTGATTGGAAAAAGAAATCTTTTGATTACAGTCAACAAAAGGACGAGGTCTGTATTTCTCTTACCGGGACTTATCGGGAAGTGAATGTTGATTTTGATATAAAAGTAACCTCGGCTGGTGAATTGTCTATAAACTATCGGACAGAGGGTGTTCCTAACGGATTCTTACGTGAAACAGGATTATCTTTCTATTTATCTCATAGTATACATCAGTTAAATTGGAGGCGCAAAGGGTACTGGAATTATTATCCTATAGGAGCATTTGCAGGAAATGAGGGTGAGGCCTCGCTTTACGAATCGCAGCAAAAGGGATATGGTGAGAAACCTGTTCAGTCCTGGCAGGTTGATACGCACAATTATTACTATTGGGCTGACGCCGGTGCGAATTGTAAGGAACCACTAACTCAAATGGCAAAAGGTATGAAAGAAAATATTTATTATTATTCACTTTCTACTGGGGCAGAAGGTGAGCATCAATTATCAGTTATTTCTCAGGATGCTTCAGTGGCTTGCCGTATAAACAAGTGTGCCAATGAACAATTGATATTATATGCTAATAATCGTTGGGATTATCCTGAGATAGCATGGGGGAATTATTGTAAAACTTTGGAAGTATTGCCTTGTTACGGCCGGATTGATATAAGGGTTAGGTAGTAGGGCATTGGAATTTGTAGAACAACTATGAATTATTGAACTTTATTGACGCTGTATATGAATAAATAATTAATGTGTAATTTATTGGTTATCAATAGAATATTATTAATTTCACGCTTCGTTAATCTTCAACAGCCCGAATGACTTGACAAACGCTTTTTTATGTTGTATATTTGTAGATATAATAACAACAATAAAACTACAATTTAAAACTTAAAAAGTGAAATGAGAAGAATCTTAGCTTTTGCCGAACTTGCCGTGATGTACTTCCCCGGATGTACTACCAGCAAGAATGCGGTACGTTGTCTCAGCCGATGGATTAAAGGTTGTAACCCGTTGGTCAAAGAACTTATGCCGACAGGGTATCTGCCCTACAATCATCGCTATCTGACGATGAAACAGTATAAGATTATAACAAAACACCTAGGTGATCCTTATGAGGATTAGGGTATAAATAACCCGACAAAGAGCTTAAGGCTGCAAACTTTTAGGAGTTTTGCAGCCTTTTTTGTTGCATAAATTCGGTCCGGAAGTGCTTAAATGCTATATGAAAGTTTATAATAAACTGTCGACCCGTTTATAATAAACGATGAAGGTTTTTATTATAAACTAAAAAAGAGTTTGTGCATAAATAGTAAACTATTTTCAATAGAGAATAAAGACAAGAAAACGAATAAATGGTTTTAGCCGGGATTAATAGTAAATATTAAACACAAACCTGTCGTTCATAAATCCGGAATGTCAACAGCCTGCGTCGCTATCTGCATCCACAATCACTCTTCGTCTTTTTCGACTTGTTCTTCATCTTCTTTTCCCTTATTCCTATATCCTAAAGGACTTACTCCATAAGCCTCCTTGAAACAACGACCAAAATAACGCGGTGAGCTGAATCCGGTCTTATCGGAGATTTCCGAAACACTTAGGGTCAGATCACTCCTCAATAAGAAAGCGGCCCGTTTCAGGCGAACGGTAGAAAGGAATTCATTAGGTGTCTGTCCTGTGATACCTTTTATTTTCTGAAAAAAGTAGGTGCGGGACATACATAACTCACGAATCAGCTCACTCAAACTAAATTCAGAGTTATCCATGTTCCGTTCGATAATCTCCATGGTGCGTTCCAACAAATCCTCGTCCATAGGATTAGTAGCCAGTATCCGTGCAGGCGCTTGAGGTT
>ERZ857693.80-NODE-80-length-130845-cov-4.437075_pt1 | contig 130845 bp, 140 predicted proteins | sample MGYA00519765_ERZ857693 | MGnify/ENA primary metagenome ERZ857693 (study PRJEB31778, sample SAMEA3449354) | human gut metagenome | biome: human gut; feature: human-associated habitat; material: faeces | place: United Kingdom | collected 2010/2012 ... | reverse complement strand
TTCCAGCACCAGTTACATACACCAGATTATCCAAAACTGGGGAATTATTAACAACCCAGTCACTTATGTAAAATATGGTACTCTGATTAAGCTTTGCGTATGCTTTTCTTCCTTCCTCGGCCTCACAAGCCATAGCATTATCTTCCGTATTAACAATAAATACCGGATTTATCCCTTTGAAATCCTTATCCATACACACCTGTATATGACTTAGAATTGAAAAGAGTTCCTTTCTCCAGCCTGCATTTCGCCTTGCACATACCGGAATAACCATTAAACTGTCAGCATACTCTTCATTATCTTTCCTCTGTAGCTTATACATATACTGTTGCTTATATGATATCTTCCCGTCCTTAAATACATATCCATCATACTTTTTTTCAATTTTATCCTCGTAATCCATGCAGAACGACGCGTTAAAATTGTTTAACTCCAGCGTTTTAAGTATCTTAACAGGTGCCGATATCACATCATCACTATTATAGCTTTCAGACTTAATGATCCTATTCACACCCTCTGTTACTGCATTTCTAAAGCCTATTACTGATACCTTCCTGGCAGCTCCTGACAAGTGATAAAAGCAGACTGTCTTTGCACTTGTACCATTATTATCATAAACATAATGGTATTTGTTAATTACATTATTTCTCACAAGCTTATCAAGTGATTTTTTGCAGTCTTTATCTTCACGGATAGCAATATTCAAAGTTCTTCTCGTTGCATATCCCATATTGAGAAGATTCATTATTACAGTCCTGTCATAACTGTTTATTACTTCCTTTTTCTCAAGCTTAAGATACGCTCCCTGGCTTAACTCTTTTCCCCTGTTGTCACATCTTAGCTCCATGTTTTTTCGAAAAACAAAAGGTGACTGCATATTGTTTTCTTTTTCCATCAGTTCCATAATAACTTAATAACCTGCCTTACAAATTTTTAAGCTTATTCATAAGCTCATCAACATCTACGCTTCCTGATGACGCCTCTTCCTTTATGACGTTCCCATCAGCATTTTCATTTTTACTATCACTATCCTTTGCTGTTGCATCTTCTGGTCTTTCCACGGCTTCCTGTGGCACATCACCCACAACATCAAAATCCAAAATAGAAGATATTCCCATGACACTGCTGCGAAGGTTATCTGAAGCACTGCTCTGCGTTTTTACCTGTATATCTGCCGCTTTTTCTGCTATTGCCGCAGCACCGTCCGCATCTTTTTCAATGCTTTCTCTGCTGTCTTTCTGCTCTATATCTTTCCTTATCCGGTCAATCTGATCCTGCATAGTAAGCTCTGAGTGAATAACTGTAGCGCCCTTCTTAACATCAAAACCAGTCAATGTATCATCAAGTATGCCCTCATTCTTCATCTGATATCCGTTTGATACATTAACCATCGCTGCCATATTTGTCTGCACATTTTTCATAATATCTGAAGCACTGACATTCCTGCTGTTTTCATTAATAACCTCTGTGCCATCTGCACTTTCCTGCTCAAAGTATTGATGCCAGTTAACCCTGTAAGGCTGCAGACCTTTGACACCTTCATCATCGATGAAGTCAAAACGGATAGGGAATGCATCCATTGCATTTCCCTTCTCATCAATAGTAATCATTGTAGCCTGCTGGAAGTCCTTATATCGCAGCTGTCTTCCGGTAAACGTATTGTCTGTCGTTACCGAGCTTCTTGATGATTCGGATTGCTGAGTTTCTTCCAGAGATAACGCTGTCTCTGAGGTAGTATCCTGAACCATAACAGAGAAATCTTTTCCACCAAGTTTCTCATAGTACTCCATTTCCTCAGGCCCCAGTCCTCCATATACAATATGTGTACGGGCATTGTTAAGCACTACATTCTTCATAAACTTAGTGCTTGCCTGTCTGTCAAACTGTGATAATGTCTGCACCGCAACAGCAACGCATACGCCAAACTGTCTGTACAGAGAGAACATCTTTTCCATTGATGGATGCAAAAGTACTGGATACTCATCAACATAGAGCATATGCATAGGTCTGTTGTTTTTAGGTCTTCTGAATACCGATGTCTGGAAAGAAAGCAGGAAGAAATCACCAAAACCTTTTGAATCACTTTCACCCATGCTAAGCTCATAATTTACTATAGTTATATAGTTTTCAGAAAGACTCTTATCAAGGTCCATGCTGTTTTCAGCACACAATACATCCCTGATAAGAGGATTAGCCAGAATATCACTTATTATATTAACAAGACCTCTGGCCTGTTCCCTCATGTTCTTGGCACCATCACCAAGCAGATCATATTCAATTCTTTTTATCTTGTTTTCATAATCAAGCCTCTCATCAGGATGATTTCTGATGTATTCATTCATAACCTCCACATAGTCTTTTGCCAGTGAGAAGTCATTAATAACATCAAGGAACTGCTGTGGACAGGCCTGTTCCCTAGGATATTTATCCGGATACCTTTCATGAAGTATCGGATAAGCCTTCATAATAAGGGTACACATGCAGCTTGTTATCTGCTTATTAAGACCTGAGAAATATGTATCAACGGAACCACCAGCCTCATAAATCATCTGAAGAACATCTGCAAATATTCGGGCTTTATTAATAAGCTCAATACGCTTATCAAATTCTGAAATATCAGGATTTATGTAAAAAGGATTAAATCCAATGAACCCCTCCTTATGTTTTCCGGTAGCTTTATCAAGAACCGGATCAACCCTGTTAATTTTAGTTATACCTCGGTTTTTGCACAGCTCATATATTTCATCTCCAAAGCTAGCAGTTGGAGCAACAAGTGTCATGCCGCACATAGGTGATTCTTTGATAACTTTTTTTATTTCTTTTTTTGCGGCTGCACTAATGGGACGGAAAAACTTTGTGTCAAATTCTTTATCGCTTATATCTCTGGTAAGAACCACTTTTTTCTCATTAAGCATTCTCTCCATATTCTTCTTCAGTCTGGTTTCATTCTCTGTTCTTTTATCAAGATCCTGCGCAATAGCCGTAGTGAAAGCCATTGAAGTTTTACCTGCACCGGTAGGACCAAGTACAAGCATATGCATCTTTCTCACACCCTCTGCTACATTGTATATCTTTCCTGTCTTCATGTTTCTGGCAACACTGTAATCATAAGCATTTGCCTTATCCTTGCGTGTATCCACATTACGGTCAACCATGAATCTTTCAATAAGAGCTACAGTTTCTTTTCTTTTAATAATATCAATAGATGATTTAAGTACTGCAAAAAAGAATACCAGAGGAGGTACCATTACAAGTATCATGGCAAGACTGGTTATCATTGAAGCTGTAATATCCTGAGATATTGGTATTCGCAGGACAAGTGGAACAATAAAAATACAGCAGCACAGAAAAACTACATCCAAAATAACTGCGCACAATGATAGGATGGCAATAAACAATCCTGTCATTTTTGTGAAAGTATAACTGAATTTTTTAAATTTGTTGCGTGTTGAATAAATCCACGTTCCAAAAGGAACTGCTATGGCAAAAAAATAGTAAACAAAATTACGTGGAACAACATTGAAATTAACCGTTACTGCACCAATGAAGAACCTTACAATGTCTGATATAAGTCTTACAACTGTCATAACATATAATATAATAATCAGTTTTTCTTCTATTTTTCCTTTTAATGCTGCTCCTACAGCCTTAAATAATTTTTTAAAACCTTTTTGTTTATTTATTTCCTGTTCAGTTTTGTCAGACTCACCATCTGATTCTTCCGCCTCTATTCCATCAACATATCTCTGGTAATCCAGCTCCATATTATCATCATAATCTGTACGCTGATTACTGTCATATAAATAATCACTCATCATGGTATCCTTTCACTGCATTAACATATATTAGATTGTGAGACAGGTAATGATTAATGTCAATGATTTTGTATCATCAATGATATGAATATAATATATAAATACATTAATAACAGATATTGATAAATAGGATATCGCTAAATGTGCATAAATACTGCATTTGCAAAACATTTTGATAGATTATTATGTAAAAATTCATAGCTCTTTTTAATAAAATTGTGGGATTTTAAGGAAAAAAAATAGAATTTTATATACAAATATCGGATGTTTTTAATACTTATTTGGGTGATTTTATTGTAAATTAAAAATAACATAAAACTTTTATTAGAATTAAGCAAGAAAAATTATGATGGTTTAAATGAATACTTGTGATTTTATAATGATATAGTAAGAAAATAAAATAGAAAATAAGAAAGAAAAATCAGAAATATTAAAGAAAAATAAAAAGTAAACACGCAAATAAGACCGTTTTTAAGCGGTCTTTAAAGAATCTTTAATTGTAGCTTCCACAATTGTTCTCAGAAGTCCACCAGGATTTTTTATTAGCCTGTTTGGTATAATATAATCATTATACATCTTAATAAAACTGCTGGTAACCAGATCAAAACCATACTGCACTGCCATTCCCGAAAAGTCCGTAACAAATGTGCCATGTAGAATATAGTCTGCAGTAATAATAGATGCATTACCGGTACTAATTTCATTAAATATATGTATCATTTTGGTTTCAACTGGAAGTCTGTTATTATAAAATGGAACATTACGGTTAAAGGAAGAAATAAAATCATATACTCTCTCTTCCATGCTGTTAATCATATTTTCTTTATTTAAACTTGCTTTGTATTTAGGGTTAAGCTCTATACGAAGTACCTTAGAGCCAGTCTCATGCTTAAAGGTCATAAAGCCGTCACCATTGTATAACTTGTTTTCATCCAGCTTTTTAATTATAACATTGCGCTTACAGTAAGCTGGAAGATACCTTCTTATATCAACGATCTTACGCTCTTCTGCTGTAGCCTGTCCTTTAGACTCTGCAGAATCTAAAGAGAGAAGTTCACTAAGATATATACGCAAACTCGTAACATTCGATATGTTCTTAAGCTGTTCAAATACATCTGAGGACATAACATAGTATCCTCTCCCGCCCTCTTTTGCTGGAAGATAAAGCTGCTCATAATCGTTTATAGTTATGTAGAACACAGTAGGAGAATTCTTAAAAACAGAAATATAGCCATATTTCGTAAGTCTATTAAGGTTGTCAGTAATACATGCCCGGCAACAGCCAATCTTATCACACAAATCAAATATAGAAGCCTGTACTCTTCCTTTTTTGTCAGGATTTAGAAAGTGCAGATACAACAATATTTTCAGACTGTTTGCATTAAGTCGGTGCCTGAAACCAAAACGATTCGCATCATTTATATAATTTACTTTCAATTTCCTGCAGCGGATGCAGCTGTCAAAGTTATTATCATCTCTATATGGACAGCCAGAGCATTCATCAGAATGTTTGTATTCCTTGTAGCGGTCTCGAAGGCCTATAGCCTGATAAATGTGTGCTCTGGAAACTGTAGCATATATTTTCATTTTTCTACCTCCTCTCATAATTTTCTACAAAATCTCTTTATTTATTTTTAAAATTTTCTACAAAATTTTCTATTCAAAAGCCCTTGACATATTGGCTTGGTAAATTTACTATATAAATGTAGCGAGCGTGTCGTAGATATTCGGCGTGCTTCCGCTAACTACCGCATATTGCTCTTTGATTACCAGTCAAATAGCCGCGCTAGTTTTTTATTATTTAATTTTTTTAATTTTTTAATTTTTTACCAGAAATTATAAGCAGGTTACCAGCCTGCTTTTTTTCTGCCCTTAAATGCAAGTGAAAGACACCACTCTCTCACTGTTATGGAAATCACAAGAAAGCACCACCATTCCAGTAATTTCCATATAAGCATCTAAAAGCAAAAACAGCTATAATATTAGCTATATCTAACAATATATTAGCTTTAATTTTTTGTCAATAGCGCCAACATACAAAGTGCTGCAAAGCCAGTAAATAAGCGGATTTACAACATTTTATCATTTTTAGCGTGTACATTTAAGGGGGAGTCCGTGTACATTTACGGGGGAGTCCGTGTACATTTACGGGGGAGTCCGTGTACATTTAAGGGGGAGTCCGTGTACATTTACGGGGGAGTCCCTAAATTGTATTTTTTTAAATACAATCCAATTTTAAACAAAAATCACAATATTATTTCGCTTTTCTTTAAGTGAATCGTGTTCTTCAAATCCTTGGATAAAACCGTTCGCCACCCATTTTTCAAGAAATTTAGTTATTACAGTGTCTTTATCTCGTTGAATTTTATTTCTTCTTGAAGAATCATTATCGTCGTAAGATATACGGCAATTTCTAAAAAGTGCCTTGTAGTAAATAGTACAACTTTTTACTCCCCTCTTTTTACAATCAGATATGACTGTATACAAATATCCTTGAATATTTATCAGCTTTAAATTGTATTTTGTACATACATGAATCTGATTAACATTACGGACATCAAGATTATTCGTTGCAAGAGAATAGTCCAAAAGTGCAGGAGGAGCTGCAAGCTGATATACTGTTTTGTGAATACCATTTATCTTAACAATTACTTTTCTTAAATGAATCAGACGATCCTGAATACTAATAATTCCATTTGTTTTTAGCTCTGTATAGTCAACGTATATAAAAGTATTTTCCAGACGTTCTATTGCATTTTCAATATTCTTAACAAGTTCCGGAGACAACTTAGAGTTACCATCCCTTCTTCTACTGCCCGACCTTTTTGTTAGGTATTTACAGATGTACTCAGCATCAAAAAACACATTTTTAGGGAATATATCCTTTGGTGATGCATAGCCCATTGCAATAGGCAAAGAGCTGATAATACGGTATACCTCACCTTCCAGAGGTGATACATTTGTGGAAGCGTAAAATTTTGGCATTTTAACTCCCATATTGCTAGACAGAGAGGAAACATTGTTATCATCCTGATATTCCTCCAGATTATGTATCTGTCCGTCTCCGAACATCCTTCTATCCTCTTCCGTAAATAAAACATTCACTAGTCTTCCACTACCACTTACAATCTCCTCTGGGTAGCTATAGCAAAAGGTATCAGCCGCCACATCATATGATTCAACAAGTTCTGAAATCTCATCTGAATCATTGGCGGCCTTTTTCTCCGGTTCCATTTCGATGAACTCCTGCCTCATACGCATACATTTGTCATAAGAGCTCTCTTTTTCTTCTATACTACTTTCTTTATTATATTTTTTAAAGAACTCGATATCATTAAGCTCATTTTCGTCATCCTCAGCAAAGTACATATCACTACTCCTCCACTTCTAATATTAAAAAATAATATACATTATACTATATACTCCGTATTTTTGCCATATAGAGACTTTTATGATGTAAATAGGTTTATAACCTGTGCTTTAAAAAAATCTCTAAATGAGGCTATTATAAGCCTGTTTCTTTTGAGTTTGAGATATGAAATGTAAATTGATTTTTCTATGTGGCAATTATAGCACAATGAATAAATTTTGAAAATATACAAAATTTCAAGAACCTAGTTGAATATGTGCCTATGGGATTTTTGCCATAAAATATTTGAACAAAAAATGAATAAATATAATTGAAAGTTTATTTTCTATGTGATATTAATCTGGGTATTAAATGTTATTAAGAATGGTAAATACTGAATTTATAATAAAAATGAAAGATGAAAATCCATTTGAAAATTTATAAACAAAGCAATGAATAATATCAATGTAAAATTGAAATTTATTAAAGTAATAAAATCTGAATATAAACTATATAAATAATATAAAAATCAAATGATTTATTCAAAATAAAATGAATAAATCAAATGAAACTTTATTTAAAAATTCGATTAATTGATAATTCAAAACCTACTATGCCACATAAATACTGGTATTTCGCACATTTATAATATTGAACAAAAATTGAAACTTTCAAAATATACCATAAAAATCTTTCAAACAAAAATGAAATATAATATATAAAACAAAAATATCAGAAACTTTATGAAAAATGAATTTTACACATAGATATATGAATAACATTTGAACAAAGCAATTTGAAAATTTTTAACCAATCCAAAATATATAATTGATTAATAGCCAAATATACAGTAAAAACCTATATCTAATAAGAAATATATGGTTGATAAGGTAATTGAAACTTTAAACATTCTGACTTAATAATTTTCAAGTTAAAAGAAAATTAGAAAGTAAATATCAGATAAAATAGCGAAAATAAATACGGATATAACTTTCAAACATAATATTCAATAAAATTTCAGATTGTATTCAAAATAAAGATCAGGTATGATATAATTAATTAAAAGTATATAAGGAGGAACGATATATATGGAAATTAATGAAAATGAGGAATTTCAAAATCAGGATGATATTGTATTAGATGTTGATTACAAAGAATTGTCGCACCAGGAAACAATCGGAACACTTTCAGAAAAATTCGATATAGGAAGAACCAGCATGAATTCTCTTGTGACAGGTCTAGAGAAGGGAAATGTACTGTCAACATCTAATAAGCCTAAAGGTTCATGGAGAAAATTAAATGATGATGACATTGAGGTTATAAAAAAAGCTGTTGATTTAATTAAAACTGAGGATTTTAGCGTTAATGCAGCTGTAGATAAGGTGGTTGCTGAATACAATAACGAGAAAATTCCTCCTAAGAACACAAGTGAATTGTACAAGAGGTTGAAAAGTGAAAATTCAGAGCAGCAGATGGAACTGATGCAGCAGATTACCAGGTCAAACGAGCAGATGAAAATTGCGCTCATCGAATACATGGACAATATTAAGGTAAAACTGGATGAGATAGATAACCTTAATAAGAAACTTGAAGAATCTGAAAAGGCAAGGCAGGAGGACAGGCTCGCTTTTGACCAGAAAACAGATGAAATTACAAAGAAGCTGCAGGATATAGAACAGCTTCAGAAAGAGCTTGCAGAAACAAAAGATGAACTAGAGAAAGAAAAGAGTAAGGGATTTTTTAAAAAGCTTTTTGGATAAAATATGTATGTCTTATGTATGCTATATGTTTCTTATATGTATTACAAATGTATATAATTACCATGTCTGATACATGAAGAATACATATAGCGTACATATTTTTCAAAGTTTAGTTTGCTTTATTTATTTGATTATGTGTATTATATGTATTTATGATGTGTACCAAATGGGTGTTATATGTATGCTATATACATAAAATATTTGACTTAGATATTAAGCTGTAGTATCATTAAAGCGTAAAGAGCAGGCCTTGGCCTAAAATTTTAATTAAAATGAATTGGAGGAATGAAGATGGGAAAAACAAAGATAGTCATTAGCAGCGATGTGGGATTTAACGGGTTTAAAACGGTTGTAGGAGAGAAGAGCGGAGATGATATCATCGAGTTATTCAAGACACATAACAACTCTGACATAGCACGATACAAAGGAGAATCTATTATTAATGTTGTAGAGGATGCCTTATATGCTGAGTATACAACAGCTACTGAAAGGCGTAAGTATGTCATAGGCAACGCAGCTAAAGACAGATATGCAGATCAGGTTGCAGCTGACGACATAGTTTCTAACTTTTATACAAATTCTGAGGACGCTTATACTGACTATAAGAGATTCACAACACAGGGAATGGCAATAACACATCTTTCAGTGTTGAATGAAGCTCTCGAAAAGCTCGCCGGAATATCAGAAAAGTATTCAGATATTCTTATTGAGCCTGATAAGTATGAGCTTACAATAGTTGTAGAGCTTCCGGAAGCAATTGCAAAGGAAAACAATTATCAGTCAATTATCAGAGATTACATCACAAACCCAGCAAGCAGCTCACAGTATAAAGTTTCGATAGAAGGTTTTGACAAAGTAAAGGCTGTGCCGGAAATTTTGCAGAAAGCAAATGTTGTATTCACTTCGCAGGTGTATGCTGCAGCTGTGTGTGAGATATCATCACTTGATTATGACGAAAACCAGGTTAGTTCAGAGATGCTTCCAATGTTTGTTTTTGACGGTGGAGGAAAGACTGTTGGAATCGCAACGATCACTAAGACTTTTGACTTAGCTGAAAAGAGAGAGTCCAACAGAAACTACTCAATAACAAAAGTCTGCATGAATACCTCTGATGTAATCTATAAAGAGTATAATTACAGAATTGAACCACAACTCATAGAATCCAAAGCAACAAGCAAAGACATGTACATGATTGCCGATGCTAATGAGGCAGGGGACTATGTAGAGATTAATGTTAAAGACATATATGAGAAAGAGTTGAAGAAAACAATAGAAGGTCTTTACAAATATGTACTTGACAATTACAGGTCAGAACTTTTCTCTGCGAGATCTTATCTGTTCGCTGGTGGGGCAGGAGAATTATATTTCAATGACCTTAGCAAGCTGATTAAGAGCAATTTTAAAAATGCAACAATAGAGAAAAAATATATACTCGCTAAAGGAAAGTACGGAAGAGAAGAAAACGGTTCCATATTCTCTGTAGCAATCGGAGGTCTTGTTCTTGCTAACTCTGTTGTAGAATAAGTGTTCACTTTTGGGAAGGATTACGATGGGTAAATATTGTGATATTAAAATAATTCTAGACAGCTCTGATGCAGATATATATGAGTGGATTAAGGAAACTGGCAAATCAAATGCCTGGAATATATTAAGAAGCATGATTGGGAAACTAAGAGATGCGGATACCATGTATCCATCATTCAGGCTGTCAGAAGATTTCAAGAATAAATATATGGATGAAATAAAGGAGTTCAAGCCTGCAAGAGTAGTGATCACATCAGAGTTTGATGATGTAATAAAAAATGTTAAAACTGCACTTGAAAATAAGGCAGCTAAAACATCCTTATCCAAGTCTGCCATATGTAAAGCAATAATAAGGGAGACTTTTATCTATCCCGATAGAGAGGACAGATATAAATACATGATGAATCCTGCTGTGGCTGAATATATCGAAGAAATATGCCATATTACCAATGGTCTGTATACTGACAAAGTAAACCGGGAAAATGTGAAGACATATATAAGTCCGGATATACAGAATCAGCCAGCTAAAGAAAAATCAGATGAAAATAATGAAGTTCCTAAATATTTTCAGGATGATACGGATAAGCTGGCAGAGGAGAAAGAGCAGGATATCGATGATAAAATAAATGAAATAAGAGAGCGTAACAATGCTGGCGAAAACAGCAAAGTAACAAGGGTCGTTAAAGACACCAGAAATACTGCTCAGAAAAAATTAGCCAATCAATTTAAACTTCTTTAAAATTGAAAGCAGCACAGGAGATAAAACCTGTGCTGCTTTTATATGTATTCCAGTTAAAAAAATTCCTCAATCATTGCAGAACTTTCATTCTGCATATTTTCACATGTTATAAGAATTCCCACAGCCCTGTCATTGGAATCCTGAATAATAGTACCGAGAAAATCACCACCGAGAAATGTTCTAAACGAAATACCACCACTTGTCTGAATTACATTGCCGTTGCTGCATCTTTCAAGTATGGAATCGCTCCAGGAAGTATTAGGAACAGAATTAATAGAAGATATTATGACAGGATCATCGTAATCTGAAACATAAGGATATATTCCCTGTTTCGCCTGATTATTAAGCCTGTTTAGTGTATCTTTTCTTATATGCTTTTTCCTTCTTAATGCAGAATACATCTTGCCTGCATCAAAACGGGCTGACTCAACATATTCATCAACTGTATGGCTGTATTCATCAACAGAAGATATGCAGATTACTCCGGAGAAGGATGATGAAAATTTTTCTGAGTATGCAAACCTTAAAGATTTGTTATGCTCATAATCCCGTAAAATCAGCAGGAAATTTCCCTGCCCATCTTCATGCAGAGAATATTCCCCTTCAACCAGTTGGACAAGCATTTTTTTCTGCTGATAAAGTGGTATGCCATAAGAACTTATATTAATCTTATTAACCATCGGATCAAATATTAACAGCTCATCACCAGAGAGCTTATAACTACCCATAAAATTTAACATAAATACCTCAAACAAATAAATCATGTATCTGAATACAATAGTGAAGCAGGTCCAAATTAAAGTCAACAGAAAGAAAAAGAAAATAGTTGACATATTATAATATATATTATATAGTAATAATATACAAGGAAGGACTGATATTTGACTCTTAAGGCGACCTGACATAAAGTAGGATATGTGAATGCAATATCCTATGTTTTTCAACAGAAACAGAGGTGATTGTAATGCTTATGAATGATATAAAAGACATATGTCATACCTCATCAGCGCTTAAAGCTGTTAAAGAAGCTGTAAACAGGGCGAATGAAACAGCCGATTACAAATTTCCTGTCAAGGATATAGCAGGTATGATAAAAGAAAAAGGCTTTGATTTTTCAATAAAAAGCCGTAAGGTAAATGCAAGGTCTGGCGCAGCAGGAAAGGCGGTATATATTGACTTTGACTACTGTGGTAATAGGATTCATGTACTAGCGATTAAAGAAGGAACGCGCAAGTATAAAACCACAACAGTATATTCCTGCAGAAGACCAGCAACCGTATCAAAGTATCTGATCGCAAGAAAACTTTCGACAGCCCTAAAGGATGGCAGATATGAAAATTTTGCCGGATACTGCTGCACGATTGATAATGGCAGATACAATACGTCATACTGCATTAGGTATGGTGATGAAGAATACAAGTTCAACTGCAAACCAGAGGATATAGACATAATAGTATACTCCTACATATGCAGAAACGAGGAAATTCAGTCTATGATGCTTTTGCAGTAGAGCAAGGTTTCTAACAGAGGTAGGTTCAATGGATAAACAAAAATTGATTGAGAAGCTTAAAAAATCAGGATATAAGGTAACAACAGACTCCAGTGTAGTAATCGTTCTGACAGACGATCATAAGCTGGGCATATACGGAAAAATTAAAAAGATAATAGACGAATCAGGATATGATGCATCATGGGGAGTGCGGTATGATGCATCTGCACATCCGGCAGTGGTTTCTGAGAACGCACAAGGCTCATATGAAGCGGATTTTGATACAAATGAGCAATCTGTCACTGAAAACGAAAAAACGGCAGAATGGCAGGATAATGACGATACAGATGCATATGGGCAGATGTCGTTAATGGATTTGCTATAAAGCAACATATAGAGTGAATGATGGAGAGGTGCCATGTATAAATACAAGGTGAGATTCAAATGTGGACACGAAAAAGAGTATGAGGTTGACTATAAGCCGGACAGTGCAGTTAAAGAAATAGATTCTGAATGTGAAAAGTGCCGGGCTAAAATCAACAGCAGAATCCTTACGATTGCAGAACTTGATAAATTAAGTACTCCGCTTACCGGAACAGAAAAGCAGGTTGCAGCAGCAACTAAAAACAGGGAGCGTTTCATAAGCCAGTGGGTTAAAACAGCATCAGACAGTCAGAGTGATATCGTAAGGGATATAATTAAAAATGAAACATATGCAGGCTGGTGGATGGATCACTACAAGGAAGTATTTTCAAATGAATTTGTAAATGATTACTACAGGAAATACAAATCTGACAAAAAGAGAAAGAGAAAAGCCGGAAGCAGTGTAAAGAAAGAAACACTTCCAGATACTAAGAAGCAGGAAATCATCAGACACATGATAAAGCCGGAGGGAGCAGGGAATGTTCTGATATTCATAGAGCTGGTAGACAATACAATGAGGGCGGTACACTCCTCACTGGATGACAATCTCATGAATATCATGGTTGAAAACGGAATGTCATACCTGCAGGATAAGGATATTTTCATTAAGGATATTAATGAGTATACCGGCAATTACTCAGACCGGGCTGCAGAACTTGGTATTTCGCTGCTTAACGCAGGTTATTCAGTAAGTGTTCTTAACAATACTATAATCAGCATGATAAAAACAGGCAGATATATACCGCAAAATGACAAATGGGTAAAAAGCTTTAATTCGCAGAGTGTATATCTTGACTGGAAAGGATATGAAAGGGTATTGTGTAACAGGGCATTATCATTTATTGAAAATGCCCACTGGGACAACAATTTTAAAAAGGTTATTGTACCAGTCACATCCTACAGACAGTTAGAAGATTACGCCCACAGATATGGGTTTAATATTGATAATAAGGCTCTAAAGATGCTGGAACAGGCAAAAAGAAGAGCGCTGTAAAAGATACCTAACAGGGGGTTAATCCTGAATAATATATAGCTTTTAAGCTGGAAAGGAGAGATTGCTATGGAGATAATCTTTCGCGAACAGGCAAACTTTTATTCTGTGATGAGAATAAATGATTTGCCAGAAAATTTTTTGAAAAAATTGGTGGTGGTAAAGCCGCTGGGAGAGGAAAAGCCTCTCACTGTAACAGAAACAATAAAGAAGTGCCTCAAAGAAATGAAACGCTATGTCAACGAGAGTGCTATACAGAAAGCACTTGTTATTGATGTGGGACGGGAAGGCACGTCATTTTACAGTTTGAAACTGAATGATGAAGAGCTGGCGGATTGTTATGAGTTAGCTAAGGAATATGGATTAGGAAACCGAGATGAGATAATAAGTTTTATCATTGGTACAAATTGCAAGAAAACAGAGAGAAAGGCAGCAAGGGGATAGTATGAAAGAAAAAAGAGAAGTTAAGGAAAAAGAAATAGTCAGATATACAAACAGGGAGCTCGATGCATTGGGATATGATTCATTTGCACGATTTGCAAGACACAACAATATATCGTTTGCTGCTGTTAAGCGCCTTTCTGTATATGATAAAATACCAGTTGTCATAAGCAGTGAGGGTAAGCCATATGTGTGCCCGGGAACGGTATTAAGACTCAGCCAGATAGAAAGAGAAACACTGGATAGAAATGCAAAAATGTACGAATTTTCAGTCAGGGAAAAATTAATCAGAATCCGCCTGAGAAAGAAGGATATAGAAGCAGCTTATGAGGAATACAGTGAAAGAAGATTCAGAAACGAAGATGTTGAATTATACTATAATGTCCTAACGAAAGAGCAGATAGTGGCCAATGAGGAAGCAATAACAGATAAGGTGCATGTAAAGTGTGTTACATCAGGCATTGTTGCAATTGGAAATCCTGTGAATACCTTTACAATCTCAAATGAAGAGCGTTGGATATGTATTGAATACCTTTATGGGCTGTACAGGGTTGCTTATGAGTATGAGCTGGAGGAAAAGAAGAAGAATTTTGAAACTCTGGAAGAGGCGAAAAAATGGATAACTGACAACGATAAGAATATCAGGAATGTTTCAATAAGACATAGAGGATATTGCCTGTATAAGTACAGCAATGGAGAATTTGAGCTTGTTGACGAAGAGAAGAAACTCGCCCAGAAGAAGCTTCACGATGGCAACTTTAAGAAGATGATGGCAGAAATTGGAGAATAGTTCATTTTTGGAATGAGATTGGCAAATAAGTAAAAGAAATGTAGGTGGAAAAAGATGGAATTATTCCAGAAAAAAATAGGACCTGTTTTCTTAAAAGAAAATAGCGACGCATCAGCATTTATTGAAAAAATGAATGAGCTGCAGAACAAAGCTACAACACTAGAACTTAAAAAAGAAATAGAAAAGCAGATAAAACTTGCCTCATATGGTTCTGTAGGTGAACAGAATATAGCATACGAACTGAAAAACAGTGGAATGGATATGTATATACTGCATGACATTTATCTTGAGTACGAAGACCTGTCAGCGCAGATAGACTATATTATAATAACACGAAAGAAAGTGTTCATAATTGAGTGTAAGAACCTAATTGGTAATATTGAGATAGACAGCCAGGGAAACTTCATTCGGACATATGAAATGTTCGGGAAAAAGATAAAAGAGGGCATATATTCGCCTGTCACACAGAATCAGAGGCATCTTAATGTATTAAAAGCCTGCAGGAAAGCTGCCAAAGGTAATTTTATTACAAAGGCAGCCTACGAGCATTTCTTTGATGAAGGTCATAAGTCACTGATCGTTCTTGCCAACCCAAAGACATACTTCAACTATAAGTATGCTCCAAAGGAATTAAGAGATAAGGTTATAAGAGCAGACCAGCTTGTGGCAACGATTAAGAAAATCAATGATACTTCAAAGGAATCAATATACACTGAAAAGGAAATGAGAGAGCTGGCAGAATTCTACCTCAATGCGAATAAGTCTGAAAGATCGGATTATTCTAAAAAGTATGAGGACATGCTCAAGCAGGTATCAGAGGAAAGCCAGAAGATAACTGCTGCCGGAGAGAATTTTATTAAGAAAGAGCAACAAGCATATTCAGCCAGGAAGCAGCAAATGTCCGAAAAAGAGTGCATTGGTGCTGATGAAATAGAAAAGAACTGTCCTAAATGCGGCGCAAAACTTGTATTAAGAAAAGCAACCAAAGGCAGCAATGCAGGAAGAAATTTTTACGGATGTTCAGCATTTCCTAAGTGTCGGTACATTGAGAATATATGATTTTTACGCAATGAAAACACTGCCATTAGTAGTTTTCTAGATTAATTATATATCAATAAAGCAATGATAAAGATATTTGTTCACACGAACAAATATTAATGATTAAGGTTGTATAAGGAGAATAATACATGTTTAACGAAGCTTCTGAGCTGTTTAAAAATGCAAAAATAGATATAAGAAAAAAAGATATTATAAGAGTATGTAGAATATGTGGGAAAAAGTATAAAGATACTCAAATTATAATCGAAGGAGTTCCAAGTTGTAAATTTGCAATTTGTAACGATTGCAAAAATAAAATGTAGCTTGTGGCAACGATTAAGAAAATCAATGATACTTCAAAGAAATCAACGTATACTGAAAAGGAAATGAGAGAGGCAAGCTATGAAACAAAATTTGATTACTGATATTATTAACAAAATGAGACCAGTTGTGATAAAAAACAAATTCACAACAGTGGAAGAATACAAAAGAAATAACCCCATAGAACAGGGTAAGGAAATAACAGAAGAATATAATGGGGTTCCTGTTGTAATTGAGAACAAGAATTTTAACAACGGATTCATATTAAGCAGTATGGATACAGATATACAGCATTTCATAGAGGAAAAATTGACAAGTAGATGCAATCGTAAGGATAACGCACCAAGCTATATCGTAATGACACATAACTCAAAGAATTTTGAGAAAGTGTACCAGACTTTAGAAGAAAATGGATATAAAATCTATAATTACAGATATTGGGAGAATGATAAGAATATAAAGAATAATCAGGATTACAGTCCATTTGAATGGTTTGATGATAAATATTACAAGTATGATATAGATGGATTCATAAAATCCCTGCTTCCTTACATGTGCGAGGAAGAATCTAAAAGGTATGAAGAATCATCGGGAAATTACTTTGTGACAAATACAAGTTTTCTCCTTAAATCCATCATGTTATATGTGAATTATTCAAATAACAGATCGTTATCAGAAGTTATGAGAATTTTAAATAACATGAAAGAGTATGAAGAGATTGTAAAAGAAGTAGATATGCCCGGCAAAACAAAAGAAGAAAATAATATGCCATATCACTATCTGCAACCTTATCTTAGTGCAGGTTATGCGCAAACGGAGATAGTAGATTTGCTCAAAGATGTACTGACACCAGTTATATCTGCAGCAGACGAAAATCTAAAAGAAAATAGTTTTGATTTTTCAAAGCTGGAAGAAAAATGTGTAATATTCATAGATAAAAGCGCTGATATGAATGAGTGGTTAAGTACAGAGATACTTATGTCATTCGTTGGAAGATTATCAAAATATGGAGAAGTAAGCAAGAGACATATTAAGTTCTTGTATGATATTTCAGATTGCGAGTACGCTGAGGATTTAGACCGCATACTATCACTATCAAGAACTCATAATATCTCTTTTGATATCATCAGACGAAACATGAAGCTCATCACCTCAGTTCCAGATGATGAAAAACGCATGTATGATAAAATCTTTCCTTTTATTAGAACTTTTGTATATATGGGAGCTGAAGAACAAGACCGGAAGCAAGCAGAATCAATAATGCAAGAATTCAATCAGGAATCAAAAGAAAATATACAGCTGGATGATATACCAGCTGAACATTGTCTTGTATTGATAAGGGGAAAGAACCCCATATTAGCTAACAAAATGCAAAAATAATAGGGGTATACACCCCTATTATACCTATAACAAATGTCGGAATTTTCACGTAATTAAGTGAAATTAATATATAGGCAAATCCTATTATATCAGAATTTTAAAAAAGTAGAATATTTTCGATAAAAATTCATAAGGATGTTCTTCTAAGAGACAGAAAGGCAGCACAAAATTAAATGTACAAAAAAAGAAACATATGGAGTAACCCAGGGCTATGCAGTAACATGGCAAGAATTAAAAAAGGCAATAAGCGAGGTGTTTCCAGATGGCCTAAATCCTGACGGTACATATCAGAAAATAAGAGAAAATCTGTGGAATAAGGACAACATGAGTCGAACATATCTAAATGTGGTGTATTACAGAAATCATAAACAGGAATCTCAAATGTCGCTGGGTTACTATGATAATGTGAATTCGAGATATATAGTTACTGATGTATCAGGAATAAAAGTCTTTGATGTAATAGCTTCAATTCAAAAATAGAATATTTTAATGAAAAATGGGCAGCGCATACCAGCACGATATGCGCTGCCTGTTTTTACTCAAGAGGATATGTACATATGTCAACGATGAAGCGTGTCGGCACATCCCTGACAATGCCGTTTAGATTGCTTTCAATGTCAATGCATCTAATAAGTGTATGAGTCCTAGTAAAGTCCTCAACAACGAATAGAAGTTCTCCAATTATAACAACCCTTCCCTGATGCAGCCCGGCATCGTGCATGTCTTTGGGTTTAGAAGAAATGAAGAAGTTTTTAGGAAATGTGTTACTGAAAACACGCTTGATACTGATGCTTAGTGCATCCTGGATATCATCCTCATTGTAATAAATATTTGAATATCCTTTCATACGATATTCCTCCTTGAAAAATATTTAAGCAATATTTCTGCTTCAATATATTTGTGTAATAAACGTATCCAATTTCTTTAAAATTTTATATTTTTTATTTCAATGTGAGACATATGTGCTATAATCATAGCAATGTAACAGATAAATGCTCATTGATGGTATTTACTCTAGAAAAAGGCAGAAAACTTTAAAATTCTAAATTTTCAAAGAGTAAGGAGGTGAGCATATATGATACAGAGAATTCAGTACGATGAATACACTACAGTCGAAATAGATTGTAATGAAATAGTGGAGCATGACGATCTGTATGCCATTCTTAATGAGAATGAATGGGACAGGGTTCATGAGAACTTTCTGCTAAAGAGAAAAGAAACACTGGTAACTGAAGGAATCGTTTTCGCAATTGAAATATAAGACAAAAAGCAGGTGTCACAATGATATGATCCCCCTTAAGTAGATTTGGTTTTTTACCTTGTCTACCTAAGGGGGATTATAGATTATATCATTAAGCCCTGCTTTCTTTATATTTCAGCTTTTCATAGAAGAATAAGGGAATATGCAATATCTATATAAAAACCGCTAAATGACCAAAATACGCAGCCATATTACATATCTATAAAAATTAATAATATTATGAAAATTTTATACAATTGTATTGACAAACTATTTAATTAGAGTTATAGTAATAATGTAATAAATAAAGAAATAAAATACACACAAGAGGTGATAACATTGAAAATTTTTAAAAATGCAAATGAAATATCCAATGCATTCCAATTAAACGGATGGGATAAAGATACAACCTTTGAAGAGGTTACAATGGAAGAAGCAGAAATTAGAGGTCTTCTCTTTGCTGTAAGCGAAATAAAAGCCGGCAGAAAGATTTTTAAGATGAATGTTACTGGAAATATATACAATCAGTCGGGCGACCTGTTAATGTACAACATTTCAATAGCCCGAGACCCTGATTCACCTATTAAGTTTCCAGTTGTAAAAAATGTAATTAAAGGATGTATGAGCAAATATGACATCGATGAGATTACATTTTTTGTAGGAGAAGACATCAAGTTTAGTGGTTCATACGAAAGATTCATGCAAACGAGTCAGTATGATCAGAGCCCCGAACTTTTTGAAATGAGAAATCAGATGCTAAATAGTGAATGCTTAAAAAGTCAGGTTTTTAACGGACATAAGCTGTACCTATTGTTACCAGAGAATAAGAAAATAAATGCCCTGGAAGAACTCCTGAAAGGAGATGATTAAAACATGATTGAGATTTCATTAAAAGATGGCAGAACATTCATGAGCAGTATTGAGATTGCAGAAGCCGTAAGAAACTGGAACGACGCTCAGGGTTTCGGAATACCTTTCAAGGTATCTGATTTCCTGTGGGTATCAGGAGACCAGGTAATCAGAATAGAGCAGAAAGAAAATTAATGTAGAATCAAATACGAAATCATCAATTGTTAAAACAAGGAGAAGATGGGGAACATTGTATGATGAGGAGATAGAGCTTCAGGCGAGAGCGATATGATTAACAGGCGTAGAAAAAATGGGTTGAATTGTGAGTCTTTTATTAAATAAAAATATAAGGTGGGAAATGAATGTGTGATATGCCCCTGTCTACTTGACAGGGGGACATATCACACATTCATTATGTCAACCTGATTTTTTGCTAAAAATAAGCTAAGTCTGCCTGGACATCATCAGAAGAGATGTTCTTCTCAAAATAAGATGAAAAACTGCTGCCAGTAATCTTATTATTGTCATTATAAGCCTGTCTAAGCTTCATATAGGCGTTAAGGCTCTTAAATGTAAAAATACCCGCTTTTGAATCAAAACCCTGCATATGGGCAAGTAACAGCTCTCTAGGAACGAATAAAGGCAGGTTACATGGCACATTTCCGCATTTACTCATATTATCAGCAGAAGCAAGACTCCTGTTATCAAGTGACCTTAAGCAATGCTTAACGAGGAAATTGTAAGCGCTAATCTCATTATCACAGATAACACACAAAGTAAATCTGCGAATATCAGCAGAAGCAAGGCTCCAGCTGTATGAGGAAATAAAGGAAGAACACCTTACCCTGCTGCCATAATCGGCATCAATGTCCTCAATGCATATAACACTGCCGTCCTTAAGCGCGAGAGCGTTCTTAATCACAAGAGAATGTCTGTCGTCTGTAAGCTCGATAAAAGGAGCAAAACGGGAGTTTGTAATGTTCAGTCTGTCAAGATACTTATTTTTCGCAAGAACCTCAAGCAGACATGAGGTGCATCCGGTAAACTGCGGATGCAGCGTAAAGTATGTACGGTACATATCCCCGCCAAAGCAGGAAGCGACTGAAAATCCTTTAAAACACAGCTGGTTAAGTATCCTGTACGAATCAGGATGAGTGTTTTTAAGATACTTAACAGCCTCAGAGAGTATGAAACCCTTTCTCTTTTCGTATATGTTAGAATATCTCAAATACTTCATGTGATAAGCAGAAACAGCCGAATCGGATTTGCTGAGAGCCATGAGAGACCATAGCGCATCAATCGTGCAGGTTCCAAAACCCATCAGGATAAGTCTGTTAAGTGTGGACAATGCCTGTGTCCTTATGGATGCGGCACTGTTATACAGTAGGGCATTATCCGGAGTTGTAACCCATGCCATGCGATTATCATTAAATATTGCATAGTAGAGAGACGATATGCTGTTCTCATCAGGATAGTATGCCTTTTGCAGCATCTGCACAATCATAACATCATCTGAAAGTGAGTGGTTTATTGCCCGTGCGAATGCATCATCATTTATCACCAATCGCCCCACACTGCTGCATAGACCATGCGGATGTGAAAGAAAGATAAGTTCTATCAAAGGAATATCTTCATCGTTTACCCTGTTGCCGACCATTTGCGAATACCTGTGGAGCTTGTCAGCAATAACATCAATGTTCTGCGAGCCCGTATCCACCTCAATATAATCCTGCTGACAGCAGCGGAATAGTCCGTCTTTTGCATTATAGAATGTTTTAACTGCTGCATCAGCTACGAAATATGAATCCGTTATACTGTCAGAAGAGCTGTCGCCGTAATTAACAACAACTTCTGTGTCAAAACCAAAGTATGACGGATAAAATGAGTTGCCCAGTATATAAGCATAAAAGTCATTATAACCGGAGCCATGTTCCAGATTAGCCTGATGCGTGCTTATAACATCCCTTAACAGCAGCCTGTCGGCATTGGGGAATCTCCCGTTAAGAGTAAGGGCATCAAGACTTAACTCCCTTCCAAGTTCGGTAAGATAATAGTAAGTCTGTGAAAGGTCATCGAATTTTGATTCATATCTGTTGATAATCGAGGAGCCTACATTAAATGTCCTTTTATTAGCGTCGTAAATTCGTCCGCTGCATTTTGAAGACCTGCCTTTTTTCTCCTGAATATCATACAGCCCGAGGTAATTAAGCTGCTCCCTGTATGCACCGCCCATGATTGCAAGGGAGAGAGTGAGCCTTAGAGAGAGGGACTTCCCGAGATTTTCAGAAAGAGCCTCCAGTAGTTCATTTCTCTGTGCTGATGATAATATTTCATCCGAAAAATGGATCAGCTTAAACAGAAACATCTCACCTTTGTCACACCCGGGTTTGTCAGACATGCCTTCTGGAATATCATAGAGAACAGCCGCCTCATCATATTCCACTGTCTTAGCTAATTTTGCATATATTGATATTGAGTTATCCATAAAATCCTCCTAACTTGTCTACGGAAAAAAAGATATGTGGTTCAGACCAGCAGATACAGCTTTGGAGGGAGGATTACCTGCTGCCGCATATCTTTTAACCCCGGAATCAGGATATTCCGGTACATATCTATTGTGAGTCAGGTACGGATAAGAGTCAAGGAGTAGATACTATATTTATTAAAAATTTAAAAAATATGTTGACGATATTAGAAAAGCAGTATATACTGATAATAGGAAAAGTAATTTAAAAAACAACAAATCATACACGAAAGGAAGAATAAGACTATGGTTACAAGAAAATGGAAGGTATATGGAAGAGAAGGACACAGGCAGAGAGAATCATTCAATAAGTCATATGAATATGATTTTTCTGGAGGCAGTGATGGAACAAGAATCATTAAGGTTGAGAATGCAGATGTTACAGGAACAAATGAGTACACAGTAGTAACCATCACAAGAGATACGGCTGAGCTGTGTGCGAAAGAACTTGACGGACAGATAACAGATGGAATATTCGAGAACAGCTCCATAGGAAATGTAGTTGAAATTAAAGAAGGAGGAAATAAGTAAGTATGAGAGAATTTAAAGTAAATGGTATAAAGGTGTCTATAGTAGACAGATTCAATGTAGGTAAAGAAATAAGCAGGTCTAACCCGAAGTACGAAGTAAAAATATTTGATCCAAAGTATGATGCATGGCGTACACTGTGTACATGCATGACACTAAGAGAAGGCAGAGAACTTGCAGAGGAAATGCTGGGCTGAATTAGCGACATATGGAGAATCATATAATGAAGCAGCTTTTAATGTATATATTTCAGAAGAGTAGAAGTGTGAACCGGTAATGAAAGGAAATGGGTTTTATGGGCACCACAAATGTATACAGTATACAAAAGAAAAATAAGGAAATAAAGAAAAGATGCTGTCTTAACTGTAAGAACCTGGTACAGTTTCCCAGAGGAAACAGCTACGGTGACATAGATTATCTATGCATTAAAACAGGATACTTTGTTGTAAATGTTGGGGCTGATGTAAAGAAAATAAAGAGATATACCCCTGGTGGAAAAGAACTCGTCTGCTGCCACGAAAGCAGCAGACAAAAAGATAAGAATGATAAATCAATGTTTGCATAATTAAAAAGCAACATTTCATTGGAAAGAAAAGGTGAATATATGATGAACGCAAAGGAAATTGCAAATGTATGGAAAGAGATTGTAAAAATATCTAATGAAACAAGAGAGGCTACACCAAAGACAACTATTAATGAGATTATTGATAAGTTCGGAATGGAAAATACAAAAGAAGTATTTGCAACAGTTTCAGCTATTAAGAAACATGACGGAAGAATCTATGGAAATAACAGAGATTATATGAATAGCATCCCAACAGATCCACAGATTACAGAATGGAGAAGCGGAAATCCTGTTATATATTCAGGATTAGATGATATTCATACAACGCGTATTAATCAGATGATAACGGAATTAAGATGTATGGATGCACAGTAGAAAGGTAGAAGGTAAATATTATGAAAAAGTATGTAGTAATTTGTTATTCAGTTCACAACAAGGAAATTGCAAGTCATGATGTATTTGAAAATAAGGATGACGCATATGCGTTTCTTAAAAAAAACGCACAAAATACTTATGAAGAAGAAATGAATAATTCCGATGAAAACGGAAAAAAGCAGATCGACTTTACAATAAGTGATGATGGAACTGCATATTTATCTTCTTGTGATGGTGAGTATGAATGGACATGGGAAGTAATTGAAGTGTAATTAAAAATATAAGGAGGACAAATCATGTTCGAATATAATGGATATAAGTTTGAACCGTTAAGAAAGCTCAAGAAAGAGGAAAGTAAGGATATAATGACATTCAGCAGACATATTGCCAGCGACAAAGAACTTGGCATGTGCGATTATGATGTTGACTGGAAAAAGTCAGAATACAGCTGGAAAGGATTCTACGATGCGTCAGGCGATAGCCAGATGGATATATTCAGATGTCTTGAAAATGGCAAGCTGTATGTCCCATGTGAGCATGAGCTGTTTGCATTTGCATAAGTTTTTAGTACATAGGAACATCATGGTAGAATTCGTTGATATGATAATTGGTGTATCAACCTCGAAATTATATCAAAATAATATAAGCATAATGCGGAAAGAGGTCAATTATGAGAACATTTTTAATTCTTAAAAAAGAAATTGTAAACGGAAAGAAAGAGCCTTATATCGCTGGAGTAGTTAATTCCAGAACATTCCCAAGCACGGAGGCAGCAGAACCTGGTGTTAGAATCATTGAAGTTCCAACGCCTGAAAAGGTCAATGAAGTAGCAGGATGTCATATTAGATTATAGCAGGCAGGTAAGAAAACACCATCCGGCATTAGTCGGCTGAGAGTGGTTCATAGGAAATTAAGCGTGAATCCTCGGCATTTACTTGCCGAGCGGTTCACCAAATAAGTTAAATATATGTTAAAATAATTAAGAAAGGGAAAAATATGTTGGTATTTTGGATTCTGTACTGGGTAACAACGGCATTGTGGGCTATATGGATGGTTGGATATCCGGTATTACATGTAAAGATAAGGAAAGAAAAGATGCAGACCTTTCGTTATGTGTTGGTAGGTTCTGTGGCAACTATAATAATTAATATCCTTAACCTGTTAATAAATCTTACAGCACATTAACCAGAGAAGGATTGTTATAATTGGGGAAGAAAAAAATTAGAAATTAATCAGTAAAGGAGAACATGATCATGGCATGGTATTACAGAACATATGCCTGCGGACACGAAGGAAGGGAAAATGTCACAGGCAAAACAGAGGAGAGAATGCAAAGGTTGGATGAGATTTTTGCCGGATTATGTCCGGAATGCAGGATAAAACAGAAAGACGAGGAACATGCGAAAGCTAATGCAGAAGCAGAGAAAAAAGCAGCAGAAAACAATCTCCCCAAGTTAAGCGGAAGCGAGAAGCAGATTGCATGGGCGAATACTATAAGAATGAAGTTCTATGAAGAGTACAGCAATGGCCAGAATGACATAGAGACAATCATCAAAAGTGAAACAGAATCGAAGTTCTGGATCGACAACAGAAACCACCTCGATTCATATTTCATTGAAGAGTATGCAGAGAAAATCAAGAAAAGGCAGCAGCACAAAGAAATGGTAGAAAGCAATGCTGTATATCCGAAAGAGATTAAACATGATGGTATAGTAGAGATTATCGAGCATTATAATAACATGTATGATCACAGAATATCAGTAAAGTATAAGAAAGATGCAGAATTCACAGTACTTGTAAAGTCCTGCGGATTCTCATGGGATGGTAATGAGTGGTATCGGAAAATCTCACGTTCAACAGGGAAATTTAAGGATATGGCAGAAGAATTAGGAAATAAATTACTTGAAAACGGCTTCGTAATATACATTCAGAAAGATAAGAATGCATACATAAAGCTGAATGAAAAAGCATTCAACCTATAAGCCGTGAAAGTGTAATAGTGAGAAAGGGGGACTATTAATGGTTGCAGCCGGTTCAGTAGTTGAGTATATACAAAGGAAAGGTATCGTGCTAAGCGTCAAGGGCGGTGAATGCCTGATATGGACGAAAGACAGCTATGGCAGGGAAACAGTAGAGACTGCTGCCATTGACAAAGTGACGGAGACAGGCTATCAGGCAGGGCTTGATAAGTGCATGGCAGAGGCATCCAGGCAGCACGATTATATGCAGATTGAAAAGACCTTAAGAAAAGTATCTCACATATCCCCAAACAGGCTCACTAAGCTTACATACCTTGCTACAGCACATATTCTTCCCGATGGAACGAAAGATGCCAGCTGTCCCGAATATATGCGTATAGCGGATATACTGGAGTTCATCAATATAAATTACGGTGAAAGCTACAAGACGGGAACGAGGGAGACAATAAGAAAGACAGCCGTTAAGGAGCTGCTTCACAAGGGTATGATATGCGATAACAAACTAAAGAAGCAGAGTCCAAAGTTTGGTTACAAGCTGCAAGAGCCAGTAGAATCTAGCAGGCAGGACAGCGTATAAAAGGATATATTAACATAAAAAGGCCTTCCAACAGGAAGACCTTTTTATTCACACCATGTGAAACTTACGTATTGTCGGGTTATACCCTTATTTGAACTTGTGTGTAAAATATGACACTATTATGGTACACTAATTATAAGATTAAATCAAGTTTTTAGAATAAAAACAGAAAAAATGTGGAGGAAATCATGAAAAGAGAACCGTATTATATAGGATTAGAGGTTGGGCCTACATATGCAGCCTATGCCGTTACCAATGAATCTTATAATCTTGAAAGATTCAGGGGAAAAGATATGTGGGGAATATATAAGTTTGATGAAGCAGAAAGCTCGCAGGATAGGAAAAATGCAAGATCAGCAAGGAAGAATATTAAGAAAGAGAAAGAAAGAATAGGTCTTATAAGGAGCTATTTTCACGATGAGATTGAAAAGGCTGATGTAAATTTCTTTGCAAGACTTGATAACAGCACCTTTCATGCAGAAGATAAGGATAAAATCCTCTCCGGTGACAGGAACGTGCTTTTTAACGATGAAAATTATAAGGATGCAGATTATAATGAGCAGTTCCCAACCATATATCATCTCCGTTCATTTTTAGCAAAACACAATGAATTGGTGGACATAAGATTAGTTTACCTTGCCGTGTCAAATATAATGAAGCATCGGGGAAACTTTTACTCCAAGAATCTGGAAGATACAGACAGTGCAATTAAAGATATATATGCTGGTATCTGTGAAAAGGCATCGCAGGCAGATATACAATTATATCCGGAAGCAGACACGGATAAGATCATGGATTATATGCTTAATACAGCACTGACAAATAAGGTGAAGGCAACGCTTGTATCGCAGGAAGTAAAGGCGCTGACGAAATCTGAAACGGCGCTTATCAAGCTGATGTGCGGTCTTAAGGTAAAGATTACGGATATATTCCCGGGGCTCCTTGAGACACTTCCTGAGGAGGATAAGAAAACAAGCATGTCTTTTTCTGATAATGACTATCTTGACAGAACAGAGGAGATTGAAAATCTCACAGGGGAAGATAATTATGAGCTTATATCTGCAGTTAAAGAGCTGTATGATGCTGTAATAATACAGAATATCATGCAGGGGCATAGATTCATCTCTGACGCAAAAATAGCATCATATGAAAAGCATATGGCGGATTTAAAATTACTTAAATCTACCATGAAAAGATACCTTTCCAAACAGGAATACAGCAGGTTTTTCAACATTGAGGAACCAGGCACATATGCAGCCTATGTAAAATCAGGTATGTCAAATGGAGTAAAGACGAGACGAAATTCCGAAAAAGGAAGAACACTTGATGACTTATATGGCTCGATAAAGAAACTTCTGTTAAAGGCAGATGAAGATGATGAAGATGCAGAGTACATTCTTGATGAAATAGGTAAGAGAGCATTTCTTCCAAAGCAGCGTACAAGTGATAACAGGTTAATACCTAATCAGCTTTATGCAACTGAATTAAAGGCTATCCTCGATAATGCAGCAGAGCATTACGGATTTCTGAATGAAAAGGATGATTCCGGTCTTACAGTATCAGAAAGAATAATGAAGATCTTTACATTTACCATGCCATACTTTATCGGTCCAACATCAGAATACAATACCAGAGGATGGGTAGTAAGAAAAGAGGCAGGAAAGGTAATGCCCTGGAATCTGGAAGAGAAGATTGATGTTAAGGAAAGTGCAAAGAGCTTTATTGAAAGTATGATAGGAAAGTGTACATACCTGTCAGGTGAGCGGGTTCTGCCAAAATCATCGCTTCTCTATGAAAGATTCATGGTACTAAATGAGATGAACTGTATCCGTGTGGACGGAGAAAAAATCCCTGTTGAAATTAAGCAGGAGATTGTAAACGGAAAACTGGCACTTGGAAAAAAACTGACAAGAAAACAGATTCTTTCTTTTCTCGTAAAGAAAGGACTGGCTACCAGTGATTCACTCATTACAGGAATGGATGAGAAGCTTAACAATACAATGACAAGCCATAAGATATTTGCCGATATATTTGGTACGCTGGACAGTGAAACACAAGCTGCTGCAGAGGATATAATATTATGGAGTGCTATATACGGTGATTCAAAAGAATATGTGAAACAGCAGATTGAAAATAAATATCCGGGACTTCTGGATGAAGACAGGATGAAGAAAGCACTCTCCATTAAATCAAATGACTGGGGCAAGCTGTCGAAAGAGTTTCTTACAATGACAGGAACAAATAAGGAAACAGGGGAAAGAATAAGTATCATCGATGCTATGTGGCAGATGAACTTAAGTCTTAATGAGCTGATAAATGATAATAGATATGATTTTATGTCATTGATAAAAGAAAAGACAATAAAAGCAGAAAAGAACATCTTTACATTTGAGTATGACGATCTTAATGAACTGTATGCGACAGCTTCACAGAAGCGTTCAATATGGGCAGCAGTTAAGATAGTAAGGGAAGTAGAAAAGATAAAGGGATATGCCCCGGAATCTGTATTCTTAAATACCATCAAGAACCGTCCTAAGGATGTAAAGAAAGATGCAAGAAAGACCAGACTTATTGAATTGTATAAGAATCTGAAAGGTGTATCAAAAGAATGGAAAGATTCCATGATAAGCCATATAAGTGAATGTGATTCAGATGGCTCATTAAAGAGTAAGAAAGTATACCTGTACTTTCTCCAGCTTGGAAAAGATATGTATACCTGGAAGGATATAGACTTTAAGGAAGTAATAGCAACAGGAAGTGATGTTTACAACATAGACCACATATATCCTAAGCACTATGTTAAAGATGACAGTATGGATAATATAGTGCTTACCAATGCAGGGTTCAACAAAGAAGAAAAGAAAGATATATATCCTGTTCCGGACAGCATATACCAGACAATGCATGAAAACTGGCTCTATCTTCGTCAGAATGGGTTCATGAGTGCAGAAAAGCTGGCAAGACTTTCAGACAGAAATCCGATGTCTGATGAAAAAAGAGCTGCATTTATCGGAAAACTGTATACTCAGGTGTCAAGTTCGACAAAGATGCTGGCTGACATTTTTAAGAATATTCTTTCAAAAGATACAAAGGTAATATATACAAAATCTTCTGAAGTATCAGACTTCAGAAGACAATACGGATTCCCTAAAATGACAATGCTTAACGAGCATTATCTGGCAAAGGATGCTTATCTTAATATTGTGGTAGGTAATGTGTGGTATACAAAATTCACGGCTTCACCTATGTGGTATATCGAAAAAGAATACAGGACAGGAAAGTCCGAGTATAACCTTAACAGGATGTATGATTTTAACATCATAAGAGATGAAAGAATAGCATGGATAGCAGAAAGTAAAAAGAAGAATATCCCAGGAACAATTGATGTGATAAAAAAGGTTATGAGCAGGAATACACCAGTAACCGTTACAAGAATAACAGAAGGCCACGGGGCGCTCACCAATGCAACAATCTCAAAAGCTGCTAAATCAAAGCCGGGAGTATATCTCCCATTAAAGTCGGATGAGCGTTATAAGGATGTAACAAAGTATGGTGGAAAGACAAGCATTAAGACAGCGTATAATTTCCTTGTAGAACATACAGACAAGCATGGCAGCAGAATAAGAACACTATACAGCCTGCCATTATATCTTGCCAATAATGTTAAGAACAAAGAAGATATAGAAAAATACTGCAGGGAAACATTAGGTCTTAAAGAGCCGGATGTTCGTATAAATAAGATCATGCTTAACTCCGAGCTGGAAATAGACGGCTATAGATATTTACTTGGCGGAAAAACTGGCTTGCAGTATGGTCTAAAGAATAATACCCCTATGGTATTTAACGTGGAATGGCAGGGATATATAAGTAAAATTGAGAAATATATTGATTTCAAATCCGTTGATAAAGATATAACATCTGAAAGGAATATAGAATTATACGATGAGATTCTTGGAAAACATAAAAACAGTATTTTTTCGAGAAAAAGAAATCCTTTATATAATCTAATAGAAAGCTGCCGTGATAATTTTGTTGGTTTATCATTAGAAGAACAGATGCAGGCATTGTACCAGATATTGTTCCTAACAAGAATGGGCACGAATGTGTCTAACCTGTCTGTTATAGGAGCGGGTGCGAACGTGGGGCTTATGCATCTTAATGCAACAATTAGCAAAGCTTCATCAGTTAAACTTATTGAAATTTCAATAACCGGAATGTATACTATAGAAACCGATATGCTTAATTGTTAAAGCATAAAATTTATTCATATTATTACACACCTTGTAGACAACCCGTTTGAGGTTTGAGAGGTGTGTAGAATATGATGGGTACAAAACTCATGGACTTTACATAGCAAGGAATCATTGGTTTGAGAGGTGTGTAGAATATGATGGGTACAAAACGAAACAGAGCAAGGAAAGCGTACAATTAGTGTTTGAGAGGTGTGTAGAATATGATGGGTACAAAACGTACTGTTGAATACAATATATTTCTTCTTGGTTTGAGAGGTGTGTAGAATATGATGGGTACAAAACCCGAAAGCCTCACAAATTAATATCGTTACAGTTTGAGAGGTGTGTAGAATATGATGGTACAAAACAAATAACACAAACTACCAATACACTATACGTTTGAGAGGTGTGTAGAATATGATGGGTACAAAATCGTTTTCATCGACCAAGCTTGTTGGATATGGTTTGAGATGTGTGTAAAATGTGATGGGTACAAAATATCTAATTGCGACAGGGATTGTAGAAGGAAGTTTGAGATGTGTGTGAAAAGAGATGGCTATAAAACTCTTCCGTCTGATATCATTATCATTGTATAGTTTGAGATGCGTGTAGAATACGATGGGTACAAAACAGGGAAGGGAAGTGAGGAGTCGTATAGGCAGTTTGAGAGGTGTGTAGAATATGATGAGTACAAAACTACCAGATTTACTCTTTGTGGCTTTGTTGGGTTTGAGATGTGTGTAGAATATGATAGACACTAAACAGAAATGTGTAAGAATAGCGCCATGTATGAGTTTGAGAGGTGTGTAGAATATGATGAGTACTAAATCGCAAAAAACCATACTCTGTTCCTTTTGAGTTTGAGAGGCGTGTAGAATATGATGAGTACTAAATCGCAATACTTCGTTATTCCATGTACTGAGTTTGAAAGGTGTGTAAAATAATATATGATGCAATGAGATGGACCTATTGTAAGATGTCGGATTGTCTGTTTGAGAAGTGCGTGTAAAAGAATGATATAAGAAGTAAAAGACATGGAAGTATATTCTGTGTCTTTTTTTCGTGCAACTATGAATGCTATACTAATGTAAGTGTTTTGTAAATGCTTGATTAATCATATTTCGACAAAACAGGGTAAAACAATTTATTGAGGAGACACATATGACAGATATGGAACAAAGGGAAGCTGCCCACCAGTTTGTCAATAAATGGCATGGAAGAGGAAAGAGGATGGAGATGGACGCTCTTACTGGATCGATTTATTAGTTCTATCCGGTGTATTTGGCAGATGAAAAGGAAAACCATGATTTTGAATCTTATGCTCTGAAGGATTACAAAAGGGTGCTGATAGAGCTCTTCAAGATTCTTGACATTTTTGTGAAAGAAAGAAAAGAATATCTGGAAGAGGAGTCTGCACAGTTCCATTATGCTAATAGGGGTATATTTACTGACGAAAGGATAGAGATACCTCCGGTTACGAAAGAAATAAGGTAGCAAATACTTAATAAAACCTATGGAGACTTTAGCTGGAGTGACATTCTCCTACAGTATTTGGAGCTGTCTTTAAATCTACTCTGATTCTATAGACAAGACACTCAGTCGGTATGCATTATACATCAACCAGGGGAATACCCACAAAGTAATAGACACTTTATTCTTTGAAGACTTAAAAGAAGAGGTCAATGAGATATGCAAGATACAGGTAAGTAGGAAGAAAGACAGAAAGCTGGAAGAGAATTACGCAAAGCTCACACGGCAAATGATAAGGCTATAATGTCTGCACATGGATTTGATATTAGAACGAGAGAAGCGGAATGCGCAGCAGCTTTTATGATGATGTATCAGGTTCTAATTAACATTAAAAGATGATGCTATAGTAAGAGAGAAGATATCTTGAAAAAACAGAAAATAGCGTCTCTTTTACTTCACAGAACATATGTTCGCAATGATAAATCCTTCCTTTGCCAAAGAGTGTGATGTGATAAAACCGTCTTTGGCAAAGGAAGTCCGTCTGAATAAGAATAGGAAAGTAAGGGAAAGAGTGGTCTGGAAGAGGTAACATTAAAGCATACAGTAATCAGTGTGTATACTGTATACACCTGCTGCCATTCGCTTAAATTTATTTACCATAAATAAAAAGGGAATAGATCCCACTCCATTCCCTTTTCCGAAATTATAAGTATACCTCTTATTTGTGTAATAATAATACATGATACATGTCATTTTGTCAAGGATACAAAGCAAGAACTTGTGTAATTCATGTGTATGCTATATGTATGTTATATGTACGCTGTATGTATATTTTATGTTTTACCTTTTTATAAGTATTTTGTTCACTGTATTATAAATTACTTTTAGCTCTTCAAGAGGTAATCGCATTAGTCTGCTTGAAAGGAAGGGTTTGCTTTAAGAAAATTAGAAAGCCGATAAGGAAATCAGGAAGAGAGAAAAGAGGAAGAGGAGAGAGGAAGACATAAAAATTCTGGAAGAGAATAGGTTAGATAAGAGATAATTAGGGTTCAAGAACGTGTGAAAAATAGTATAGTAGTCCGAAAAAAAATGGCTTGCAAAGCCGCTTAAATACTGGGATTGTCTTGCGGATGGGTTCCGCAAAAAAGTGCGTGAGATTTTTCATATAAACCTGACATTTAATTGAGTCATATATAGTCGAAAAAACCACCCTGAAATAAAACACCATAAAAGTACAACAAACTCAGCAAATAAGCGGTGCGGTAGCGATTCGTAACAGAATTAACATAAGTTGCTACCGCACCAGTAAATAAGCGTGCGGTAGCGATTCTAAGAATTTGTATATTTTGTTGCATCTGAATGCATAAAATCCTCATCAGGACATGCAAAAACCTGCCTTTAAATCATTTGCGGAAGCGAGCATGAATATCGTAAAATTGCAAAATACACACATCGCTACCGCACCAGTAAATAAGCGTGCGGTAGCAATTTGCATGGAAACTAACAGAAATCGCTACCGCACCTGTAAAAAAGCGGTGCGGTAGCGATAAGATACTTATATATATAATTTTACTTCCGCAAGAAAACGAAAACAAGATTTATAAGTAAAATTTAGTCACAAAAATTGTTGCGGAACCAATATAAATTCTAGCATTGATATATTATTTTTCGTTAAGTATAACAACAAAAGGTGGAAGCCTGAGACTATGCTTCCACCTTAATATCATCATGCTAATTCGTTTGTAATGGTTATTTTTGGAACGATACTTTTGTTGTTATCTTTACTCCTGCAGGCTTTCTTAATAAAGTCGATGATTATATCATTTACGATGGAATATCCAGATATAGGACAAGCAACGGCTATCTGATAGTCGCTTGCACTTAATAATCTTACCTTATAGCGAGCATATATATGTCCCTTAGCCAATCTTACAATTATATCTGTCATTATGTCAGAACCGTTGACACCATATAAACATGCTTTATCTAACGAAGCCGTAAGTACGCAATATCCGCTATCAGGAATAAGCTGATCCTTATCTTTGTATCTGTACGACAACTTGCTGTAATTATATGTGGTTATACCTGGCATAGATATATCAGTTATATCTGATATGTCATACGATGCAGCCATTGCATCATCTATATATCTGAAATTTTTATACCGTTCAAAACATACCGTATCTGTATCCAGAATTCTATTAAGGTTGTAATAACACCCCTTGTAGTTGAGCATGTACTGTTTCAGAGGATGTGAAGCAGTATGAACCATATCGCCAAGAACATTATTCACCAAAATTCTATCAATATCCGGATGTGCCGCTGCATACATAGCAGGTAGCGAAACAAGGTTATTAGAATGGAAACCATGCCTGTTAAGATAATTCTGTATTGCCGGATAATTCATGCATAATTTAACACGTTCCCCGCTAAACAGTCTAAACAGAATATTTTCATACTGATAGCTCTGCTCAATAATAAACCAGAATCTTTCTTCTCTTCCTGTATATACAAGAATGCCATAAGTATCTATATCACCATCATAAGCATATTCTACAACTATAGGCTCAGTACCATTTAACTCTGTCTGGCATAACGCGGTCTTTTTGATTAGCTCGGAATCTGACAGACCGTAGGCAGTGCCAATCTCTCCAAAGTCATAATCACGAATGGACATCCCGGACAGCTCATATACAGAATGTACAGGAACATCCTCATTAATTTCTGACGTAGAAGATGTAGAGTTATCATCAGGTGAATCTACATCCTCAGGAACAAAACCACTGCTTAGTGTAAAGTTATCTCCCAATGGCATAGTCGGCCTTTTATCTTTTTCCTGAATCGATGTAGTATCTCTACCCTCAGCTACATCAAAAGGCTTCCCGTTTAGTATTTCGTTTTGAGACGACTTATGTTCAGGAGCAGAATCTTCTAATATGTTATATGATAACTTCCCGCTATCTGGAGTTACGTCGAAATATTCTGTATCATCTTCAATGCTTGTATCATCATAACTGGCCAGCAAATTTTCCAAATGCTCATCAACTTCTGCGTGTCCACCGTAATTATACGAATCTTCCGGTTTAGATAAATCCTCACTGTTAGAAACTTCAACTACCGCTGTACTAGCCCCGTTTAGCGCAGAGTCTTCTTGAGTAAGTTGTTCTTTCATGTCCTCAATAAAATTCTCATAGACGGAAGGCTGCTCATCTATATTGCTATGCTCATTTTCTTTAGATGATGTTTTTAATTCATCAGATGCACAATCTTCTTGAGTATTAACAGAAATATTTTTATCCTTAGCAGCATCTTCTTCATCAATAAGTCCAGTATCTTTCACAAAGAAGGCATACTGATCTTTAGTGTCCTGTGTGAGAAAGCTTAAAGCATCAAATACACTTTCCTGTCCCATGCAGTCTGCAGTAGGATTCGATTTTGATTTACCAGAAGCCACAGACGATAGAATGTCAGAATCACCCGGGGCTGTATTTGTTGTATTATGATTTTTCTTCTTTTTGGTCTTTTTGTGATGTTCGGTTAAAGTGACATCGCCCACACCAAGAGAACTAAAATACCTGTCTGGTTTACTATGTTCAATATTTTTCTTGAAGTATCCATTGTAGGAATACACATTTGTCAATTCCCTAGATGCTGCTTCGTAATCTTCTTGCGATGCAGACAATCCGGCAAGAACAATAGACGAAATAGCACTGCAAAAAGAAGAAACAGCGTCGGACTGTGACACATTAATGGAATAATCCACCTTGGTATCCCGTTTATACCCAGAACCATCAGCAGCTAGTGTCTGTGACTCCTCATACAAAATATTCATAAATGTATTAATAATTGCATTAGGACCTTGTAAAGCTTTCTGACTAACCTCTTTAAGACGAGGTTCGATATTTCCGCTCTCTATATCCTTTACCCTGCGAATCAGGTAGTATGCCACAAGTGCATTAAAATTATATGGTTGAGTGCATATTTCATCTGCATTATACACAGGATACATTCCGGTAAAATGAGTAGCAATGTTCTCGTAATATATGTAATCTGCACCTGCCACATTATTAAAAATAATATCAACAAACGATGTATCAAGTTGAAGCAGGGCATAACCGAGCACAGTGTTTTCATATTCAATCCTGGCATTCATATATTCAGGTGAAAAAGGGCATAAATAGCATAAAGAAGCAACTCCGCTTGATGTATAAACAATACTGTTGCAGCCAGAGGTGCAATATTTAGGGTTTTTATCCCTTTTCTTGTTAAATCCATTACAAAGACTTTTACACCTCTGCTCAATATTATCTCCGGGATTTGAACCGAAATAATATTGATGCTGCTTATTATCGGAAATAGACCAGTTTGTATATAATCGGATAAAATCAGCGGTAGAATTATCAATGCCGTCATACCACCTGTATAGACGATACGCCATGGCAATATGTGATGTTCCATCATATTTACCTGTGCCATCGTTACCTACTGCAATATTCTTAAGAGATTTCCCAGAATAATGTATGCAAGGAGGACAGCACTTATTTAATATGGAAGCCATATACATTTCCCCCTTCTATAAAATAAATATATATATAATTGTGGATTAGGTACGCCTATAAGTCAAGATTAAGTCCTTGCTTTGCGAACCCCCCTTAATATATACTTTAGTTACAATGTATGAACGGAGGAAAACAGTATGTATTTTGTTTCAAATAGTCATGAAAACTTTTACAATGCCAACATAAACAAAATGTCAGATATTAATAAGGATTGCTATCATAAAGCATTATTTTATGCCCTTGGAATGACAGATAATTGCAGGGAAAATATTAACATGTTGTATGATTATGCTACAGGGTGTGTGAAGCAGATAAAAGGAACAGAGTATGCATGGATTACAGGCACAGATATAAGAATCATAAGACTTGCATACAATCTATATAACGGTGGCTGTCCAACCGCAATAGAGATAGATAATCAGGAAGAAAGAGAAGATGAAATAAAAAATTACCTGATTCCTAATATATTTGGTTATTTAACACCAGAATTAATTGAAGGAGCAATTGAAGCTATTAAAATAAGATTCATGGAAAATGATATTTACTTTATATAAATACATGCTAAAATAAGTATATAAATATCGTAAAAACTTAATATCAGCAAAACAGTCGAAAGATTGTGACGCAAAGCCAAAGGGTCTAAACTGTAAGCAGTATGACAGCCGGTTGCACACTTGTATAATATTCTAACTCTAAAGAGGTATCCGGCAGGGTGTCTTTTTGCTTTGCGCCTACAGTAACGGAGGTGCAGGTATGAAAAAAAGAAACAAAGTTATGAAATATATAACGATAACGATGTCGGGAGCGGTGTTTGGAGTTGGAGTTGCCTTTGCATTTAGATCGGCCGGAATAGATAACATATTCGAACAAGTTGCTGCACAGAGTATGCTGTCCCAGAAATCAGTCTATCTATCAGAGCCTATAGATATATTTTCAAATGAGAACGAGACCGATGCTGCAGTCTATATAGAATCTGAACCGAGCCACGAACAATCACAGACGAATGCTAATGCAGTCGAAACTGAAACCATGCAACGAGTAGATGAAAAAAGAAATACGGAACCAGCAAGCGAGTTGAGTACGGCTGCTGAGAAGATACTCCAGGAGACAGAGAGAAATAGCATTGAGTTAAAGACAGAGAGCAACACAAGACCAAATACAACAGATGATGCAACAGTAAACGATGTAATTAAAAGAATTAATGAAGTCCGTGCAAGTGTAGGAGTAAGCAGTGTCAAGTATGACTGGACATTAAATCAGATGGCTCAAGTAAGAGCAATAGAGAATGCAGAAAATAATTTTTTTAAGGCACAGAATGGCAGGCATTTAAGACCGGATGGGAGAGCAGCATCAACGATATGTAATGATTATGGACAATATGGAAATTTTGGTGAGGTAATGGGAAGATATCAGATGACAACTGCAGAAATAGTAGATGGATGGGTAAATTCTGCTTCACACTATGCTTGTATAACTAATAGCATATATAAAAGAATAGGAATCGGTTATGAAGCTGATTCTGAGGGTAGAATATATTGGGTAGCTATCTTAATGGATTAAATTTGAATAGAAAGAGGAGTATATAATAAATATGATGTTCACTAAAGGAGATATCAAAGTAGATATTATAGCAGCATTTTCTGCAGAGGGAGAAATAATTCCACTAAAGATAAGATTTCCCGATGATAATGGAGAAATAAAAACATATAAGATTGTAGGATACAGAGAAACAACGGAAATTGGTTCAAAAGGATTTCAACCTGTGCTTAATTTTGATATCAAGATAATAGATTATGGCATTGAAAAGAAACTGCATCTAGTATTTTTTCAACATGAACGCATTTGGATAATAAGAAAACTAATTTGATAAAATGAATATACGTTTTTATGCAGAGTAAAACACTTGGATAATATGATGAATTATTGATGTCGGATGCGCCGTAGTAATAAAAAAGAGGTACATAAAGTACCCCTCTTTTGAACAATTATACGATTGAGCTAAACAACAAGAGTTTTTCCTAAAAGTGCTTTAGCATCATCGTACTGTTTACGAGTAATTTTAAGAAGTTCACAAGCTTTATCAATACTTCCAGTCGAATCTGCTAATGTTTCAATGTTCTTTACTAAAGTTTCAATATCAAAGATTTTATCGTGACCTGAGTGTGTAGTAAGGAAAAGGAACAGTCGCAGTCAGCAGATAAGATTGAATTGATAAAGAAGAATATGGATGCTATGGTTAAGACTATTAAACTTATATAATATATGGTTTGCTGCCACACATTTCCGCTAAAAGCGAAGTGGTGTGGTGGCATATAATGTTTGTGATTCTGCAAAGTCTGTATGGAATGGATAAGAGAAAGGATGGAAAACCGTAACAAGCAGGTTTAAATAGTTCATGGATAAAATAGAGGCAACAGGAGTTATAGTTCAAACAATTTACAGTGATACAGGAAATGTTATGTATATTGTGAACGTTGAATTAAATGGTAATATAGTTAAAGCGCAATCTATTTATTATTCATCTAAAACAAAAAGTTTACCTGATGGGGAAAAAGTTTCTGTGAATTATTGGGAAACACCCAAAGGGAATAGAACGGTTGAAATTTTAGATGAAAATATTGTACCTTGCAAGAGCGATTTGGCAGGTGAGTTGAGAATACTGGCATTGTTTGGTATAATGGTAATTGTTGTTATATGCATATTTATAATTAAAAATAATTAGAAGGAAATAAGTATGAGTACAGGTTTATACATTATAATTATTCTATTAATATTTTTTGGAGCAATGTTTCTAACTATGTTTAGATTAATACATTTAATATCCGGCCTTATTGCTTGTTTCGTTGCATTAATGGCAGCTACACCAGTAATATCTTTTGATGTATATTCTCATACATCATCAGTGTCGCAAATCTCAATACAGGAAATAAATAAAATAAGTCCAAGGGATAATAGTGATACATTATTTGATGTCACATATACGGATGCGGAAAATATTGACAGAGAGATAACTGTTAAAGAAATAGTTTACGATTCAGATGTTAATTATATCGAAAAGACAAGGAAAAAATTACTTTTTCTTTATGAAGATAGTTATATATTACATGAACCACAAAAATTTATAAATAATAATTTAAACTAGGAAGATATTTTTGAATTTGAGCATGAATGGCTGCAGTCATCAGATAAGATTGAATTAATAATAAAGAAGAAATATGGCCTGCTGCCACACATCCTGGAACAAAATGGGAGAAGATAGCATTTAACAGAATGGCAAACCATGATATGTATCCAGAAAAGGTTGATAATAGATGGAAAATAACGCCAATAAATCCTGATTTATCGGCGTTTTACAGTTACTCAAATAAGTGTCTAAATAGATCTTTAATTTCGTCCGGGAAATCCTTGAAATCATCTTCAGTCCATTTCACATCTTCATATCCCATTAAAGACTTCATTTCTTCATATTTATCTGATAATCCGGGGAAAGTTACTATTTTAACTGGAATAAAACAATCCTCCGTCATAATTGCATCTGGATTGTCTGGCAAGTTATATTCTTCATTTACGGCAAACAAGTTGTCTTCAAAGCTCCAAGTAAAGCTAGATGAACTGTCCATTAGTTCCTGTGACGGAAACATAGAGGCATATTTTATCTTATCACCGATAGATAAATTAATTTCTGTCCCGTGCTGATTATCTTTCATGATACATACGCAATGGTTTTTAAAATCTATAGCAATGGAATTCATAATTTTTTCTCCTAACGATTAAAATGGATAATTTTTACTTAAAAATTGCTGTTATAGTTGCTGTTACAGTAGTAAAGTACACATTTCAGCAACTTCGCTAAATCAGTGTTTAACGAAGTGATTGGTGCATGGTGATATGAAATGTGTTCGATACTGTTATTTGCAAATCAAAATGCCATATTGCAATACTTAATGCCATTATTTTACTATATTGCAATTAGTATTGCAAATTAGCCATTATAATTACATAAATAATAGATACATCTATTAATAATTATTCGTTCTTTTTCCCAGATTCGTAATCATTTAAGGCTTCCTCAGCTTCTTCTAGAGAAAGGTTTACTTTTTTTTGTAGCAGCATAATTATCGTGTTATGATCTGCATTAAATTCCTTTGCAATTTCAATAGTGTTTTCTACTTTAGCTTCAAAAGAAGCCTCTTTTCTTTCTTCTCTAATTTTCATTGCAAATGTCATATAGAGCACCTCCCATTCTTTTTTAGCAATAGCAGAATCTACAGCGTCCTGTAATTTCTGTGTAAAACTATCGGTTGCCTTCTTCCCGATTAGATAATCCAAGAACCTACACATGTTTTCAGATAAACCTTCTCTAGAGCCTTCTGCATTTAAAATTACCTTTGTTGCTTCATCACCAAGTCTTATAGAGTGATCCTGTTCACAGATACTATTAAATGTGTAGATAGGAAGATTCTTACCAAAAACATCTTTCAGACATATAAATATAACATATGTCTTCTTAAGTTCAGAGTAATCCATGCCTTTCTGAATTGAATTCAAATCAATCATACCCTGATAATATCTGGTTCTTTTAGGTAATTCTTTTTGTTTTGTAGTCTGCATCTCTATATCATACACAGTATTTTCGGAATCATTGACATATACATCAAGTCTTACGCCTTTACCATCATATGTGAGATCAATTCTTTTCTGGCTGTCTGCTAATTCTACTTTCTTGATTTTAATATCAAGGATAAGTTCAAGAAGCTCTTTACACAGCTCAAGATTATTCTCCAATATCATACAAAACATAAAATCATCAGTGAAATCGAGCTCATTATACTCTTTAATTCTTTTTTTCATAATTAATACCCTTTTCTTTCCCTGCATGAGCAAATTATATCTTTACATCTATATAAACAGGGAAAGTCTGCCACACTCACAATCCCTGAAATTTTTATAATATCAAGGATTGCTTATCCTTATTAAATTATTTGCCATAGGCACCACCATGTGGCAGAAAATATTAATCTGCCAATATTCTTCTGTATTTCTACAGTCGAAAACTCATATTTCCTACACTTTAACAATAATATAGAAAATATCAGCACCATAACTTCAACATATGAGTTATTATCAATGTTGAGCTAAACAGAACTATATAAGTTCAAAAAATATAAAACTATTTACACTATTATATTACCATATTTATCTGAATTTTGATACCATCAATCTTATATATTATCTGAATATTTTATGGAAGTATGGTAATTATAAACCCGTTACTTGTCAATAATGACAGATTTAATTATGCTTTTAGGTACTGTATTTTCGATAATGAAAAAAAATTTGCAAAAAAAATAATGCTACCGCACTAGGCGATAGCATTAAATTCTTTAAACAACATCAATGATTCAGGATTAAGAAATCCAAAATCAATATTAGTGCTGATCCTGCATTCGGAATCATCAAGAAAATAATCCAGAAACACAAGATAATAATATTTTTCATCTGTATAAAGGTTAATCAAATCAAAAGGAAGTAAGCCATAAAATACATTAAAATATGACAGATTTGAAAAGAAATCAATTGGCATATTCTTCTTTTTCGCATTTGGGATGCGCATAATGGTTACACGATCTAACCAATCAATTACCGACAAGGAAGCAAGTTTATGTATGATTTCGACAGGAAGCACACACATGCACTCCTTCACATATTTTGCTACATCGTTATCAATGCGAGTGGCGTCCATATCTTTTGAGATATGATCAACCCAGTTATACAAACTCAAATATTCATTGTAACACACATTATTAAACTGTTCGACCAGCCTGCTCACCCTTTCATCAAATGGTAAGCATAGATATGAGTTTACGGAATCTTTAATGTGTTTTCTTAGAGGCTTATATGTTTTCAAATATTCCAAGGAATACAAAGCAGATATGATTCTCAAGCATGAGGAGGAAACCTCATCTGCAATAAGTTCCCATCCATAAGCGGAGGAAACATTCAGTAATAGCGATTTCTTCTCTTTTTTAAGGAGAAAGTTGCTCCAGCTCTCATATTCAATATTAACATTAATATCAGGTCTAATTGACAATAAAGAGCAATTCCGCATCTGACACACTGCAGATATTAGGGACGATTTATCAGCAATTCTAAACATTTCTGAAAGGAACAGAGAAAATCCAATCTCAATATCATCGAAATTTCTTACATGCTTTACAAAAATTTGATTGTAATCATACAAGGTTCAACACCTCATCCCTATAGATGTATAGTAAGTTATACAAAAGTCCCGTGAAATCTAATGTTTCCAGAGGCACAAAGTCTCCATAATATTCGTCAACTCCCCATGCAAGATAGAGAAATATGCCTTGCACCCCCTTGTGCTTGGCATTAACCAATAAAACACTTGGATTTAATCTAAAAGGTAAAATTGTTCCACATGTTAAATCGTCAACATAGATTTCAATATGCTCCTGGGAGATTTTTTTCCCTGTCGGAATGAAAAACGCGATATAATTCATGGTACGACAGTCAAACGTTCCGGACAAATCAAATGCATCATATTTTTTCATATCTTTTTTTGTTATCGTGACATTAAATTCCTCTTCAAAGTATTCGATGAGTCTGTCAACATCATTAATTTTAAAAATGTCATATATCTCTTCGTCAATTATTGGCTCATAGCCATATGATTTAATAGAGAGATTTAAAAGATAATATTCCATTTTCTCCCAAGCTAACTGCCCTACTTCCTCTTCGTCTGCAGGTATATCATACTTCTTATCTTTAAGCAGGGAAGAAAGTATAAGTAAGAATATAACATTTCTTTTCCTTGCTGCTTCTCCCGAGAAAGTAACATAACCTTCATCATCTGTCTGAATTGGAAATACTAGGTTCTCAATAGTAAATGAATGAGGCTTGCATACCATAAAGGGAACATTTTTAAAAAACAAGCCCATCAGATTATAACAGTAATTAACATTATCACCTGTCATTGTCATAGACACCTCCTTTGAATATTTGATATAGAGAATATAAGAAAAAACCAGACTTACGAAAATTAATTCGTAAGTCTTCTACTTTCCATTTAAAACTCATATTATCATTCCTCCAACTGCTGCTTCATAGCAGCTTTTATAATTATTTATTTCATTCAATACAATATATGTTTCTGGTTGAAAAAGAGAAAAATAGTATTCGCTCTCTCTCATATCCATCCCTTCTATCCAGTACACATTTTCATCGCTGACAATGAGATATTGTGAAACACCAAAACCCTGTTCCAAAATAGAATCTCCTAAGTATGAAAAAAGACTTGGATAAAAAGAGGATAAAAATTGTATGATCTGGTTGCCAGCATCAGGATATTTTTTCATGAATTTGCCCAATGTCGGATTTTCATAAACATAAATGTTAGACTCTTCTAAATCCTTACTGATAAAGCTGGTGCTAAGGCTATCAAAAATTAGATTAGGAAGGCTATATGAACCATCATATGTCTCCTTTGATATATCAGAATACATAGTAAGTGACCATCCATACTCTGAGATACCAAGTGCCAACTCCTTGAAATAACCATCAGCAATCTCAACATTTGCATCAAGTGCATTGTCAGCAGATTGAAGCAGTATAGGTGAAGTATCAGGCAGTGGGAAATTCATACCGAAAGCATCTGATATCAGCATCATCTGAACACGCAATATAGCCCAGTCAGTATATGAGAAATCAAGGAATCCGTTTGAACTGAATTTATTAAAAGAAGTAGTTTGGCGGAGATTTTCAAGGAGTTCATCCATTTTTCTTATCCGCTCTTTTACCAGTTTTTCCCTTATTTTTGGCAGCCTTTTCATCAGTATTACCTCCATTTTTCATCGCATTTTTCATTGCAACAAGTAAATCAGGATAACTATTAACATTATATTTCCTATAAGTGTCTGCTAGAAAGTCCTCAAGAGGACGATTACTAACACTTAAGTTGAAAGAATGAAAATAAGTTACTCCATCTTTATACTCACCATTTTCAATGAAGGAGCATATTTGAGAAAAAGTAATTGTGGCTGCAAGCTGATTGGTGACATAGTGTTGTGGAGCAGAAATATTTATTGCACCACATGACAGCTGGCTGGCTTTCTTTGCTCTGCTTTTTAAGACATCAGGAAAATAGAAAGTCCGGTCTGGACACTGTACTCCAGAGAAGTTTCTGTATCCTGCCACGACAGTACCAAAATCAAATTCATTCGCACTGTCTATGTAAATGATATCGGTTTTTATATCGAGCGAAACGCTGTCAAAATATGTATGCATGGTCTGTCTTGCCCTGTGATTATCAACAGCACCTATAAGAATAATATGCTGTTTTACATCATAGAAACGAGATGTTCCTAACCAATCACTACCGACAATATTTTCAAATTCCTTTACCTTATCTATGTAGGTTGGAAATGGAAAAACACTAATACCATATACCTCAGTGTATGCCTCGCTTAAGCAGTCAACCTTGAAGCAGCCAACATCATCAGACGAAAACGGCTGACGATTTATATTTTTCTCATCAACCAGATCGCCATCAATCAGATACAACTTAAACTGTCGTATTTCATCTGTCTTTTTAGAATACAAATATCTGGCCAGCATCGAAGCAAGCGTACCGCCTGTACCGCCAGCGCCAACGATAACTATTTTGTATTCGTGTCTTATTTCTTCATTACTCATTGATATACCTCCTGCTGTTTACAAACAGCTATAAAAAAAATCGGAGGAATATTTATATATTCCCCCGAAAACAATTAAATTGTTACAATTTTGCCGGAATTCATAACGGACCGGACAAATTTAGAATCATATTCAAAAGGAGCAGATTCAAATAACTGTTCTTTTGATAAATTGATGATTCTATCATTACTGCCATTACAGCAACGAAACAATGACATCTCTTCCCCATTTATCCCATGATTGAAAGAAAAAACGCCATATAAAAGATTTCGTTTTACTTCATCTGCATCGTCGGTAGAGCTCCAAAAAGCATTAAACGCTATTCCGTGTGAATGAACTTCTAAAACAGGGATATGTGTCAATAGCCAGTCATCATATTCCTGTTTCAAAGGATAGACGGAGGCAATACTTGCCTGTTGTACAGGTACAGAAATACAGTACTTTTCCTCTTCTATGTCCCAAAAAACCCGTGCCAGGCATTCAGTGTTAAATAACTGGGCCTGTTTTTTAAAAAGACTTACAATTTTATTGTAAATTGTGGCAGGAATTTTTGGCAACCTTAAAGAAAATTTTACATATCCTCCGGACACATATACGGCATACGCAGGCTGAACATTTATGAATCCATCCTCATTTATATGTGAGTAGGTTTCATAGTCTTTTAAGTCCACATTTACCATTAGTAAGCCCCCTTTGAACCACCAAATTTCAATCCTAAAATAAACAAATTCTGTTTTGCAATTTCTTTAATAATAATTGCATTAGGAGTGTTACATTCAACAACCCCAACTTTAGCAAGCTCTTTGCACAGTTCATTATGCGAATACTCTCCAGCCGGGATTTTAGGAAGTGTGTTTGAGAAAAACTTAATTTCAGTATCCTCGTCTATCTTATACACATCCTTGGTCTTAGCTGCTGGTAAAGGAGTATTAGAGCAGATAACTGCTCCGACAGAATTACCAACTCCATCAAGGTTCACAATGGAAATTCGGTTCTTTAAATCAGGGTATTCATTTTCGACGGCTTTTTTTAATGCTGATACGGTAATCTTACCTTCTGACGAGAATGAGATGTCTTTGTAACCATAAAGGCTGATGGTAACATTACCAAACAACCTTGATGTAGCATCAGAATCCTTAACCTCTTTGAAAACAGGAAGAATTATATGCCCTCTCTTGATTAAGTCTGATTCCTCAAGATAAAGTTCACCAAGACGCTCATGGAGAGCTTTTTTCAGGTCTTCTTTAGATATAGTTCCTTCCATATCAGACAATGAAACTTCTTCGGAATCAAAAATAAAAACATCAGATTCTTCTATTGTGATTTTATCATCACTAGAAGGCGATGAAACTGTACCATATACAGTATTAGCTTCATAGCTGAAGTCTAGAGCATTAGCAATTTTAAAATTACCCTTAAGGAAAGATTCAACCTCTACATTGGTTAATGTATCAGATTCAGTTTCAAGCAGGTCTTTTGTCAGTATAATCGCATCATGCATATACATGTATACTTTGCATGGCAGCTTTATACTGTTTTTTGCCACCTTGTCTGAAGACTTCTTGGTCGTTTCTTTTTTAGTTGCTTTCTTTTTCTCCTCTTTCTCATCAGCAAATGTCTCAGCGTATACACTGAGACCATCATCATCAAACAAATCAAATAAATTCATATTTTTACCTCCTGTACGCTTAAAGCGCCGCTACATTTTTAATAGTTCATCAATTTTAATTTCCTGATACAATGGCTTATAATCCTCTTCCGGGAATACATCCACATTCTCTAATGCGGCAAGCATGTTCCCCATGTTTCCGTATCGTTTAGATACATCTAATGACAAGTCCGAATTGCCATTAGCACTAAGGAATATCTCGCACACTCGTTCCACATCGACTAAATTCTTGCACTTAGGAAGTTTAATACTTCCCCAGCATATTTTACCTTCTGAGTAAACATTAGAAAGTGGTGCATGATAAAGTGTATCGCCTTTTGTAGCAAAAACATATGCCTCATCACGCCGCACCTCTTCATTTGATATTGTAAGAAAAAATACCAGCTCAGGGAGAGCTACATAGTAGTCTTTTCTGCAATAATTAATGAGGTATTTTCCGGCCGGAAACCTGAACACGGCTTTGCAAGAAAAACGTGCAGCGTTTCTTGCAAAACAAAAATTATATAGTGTAGCAGGTAATTTTCCGTTATTAGTAGGAAAGTATTCCATCATATCCGCATTCTCTCCGGAAGTGAGTGCAATAATAAAATCTGCAAGCTCAACTTTGTAAACCTGTCGTTCTCTTCCATCCTGTGCAATAACACGGACAGGAGAACCATCATCATTAATTGTTGCCTGTAGTTGCATTGAAATCACCTCCTACAGACAAGCCACATAACGGTGGCTTCGAACATGGGACAAATGTTGAATATTAGATATAAAGTTACATGCAAAACGAGCTTTTGCATTCAACTTCTCCTCGTTTTCTACTTCGAATAATGCTAACTGATATAGCTTTTCCGGAGTAAGTACGCTGAAATCGCATTCAGATGTGTTTTTCATCGATGCGACCATGGATAAGAGATCATAATACTCCTTCTGTCCACTTTCTTCCTTCCTTGTTTTTTCTGCTGATTCCTGCAGATAAGACAAGTCAAAGTTCCTCTGTTTTAAATTTGCCATACGGCACCTCCTTCTGAGCATGTACGCTCTAATTAAATTTATCTATAAAACAGACACATACATATAAAAGCAAAAAAATAAGCCTGTGGCATAACCACAAGCTTTAAAGTCACATATATATGTCTGTAAATAGCACCCTGCAACACATATACAACCATCATACATGTGCAACACAATTCCTAAAAGGAATAAAAAATAATAAAATAAATACTCTATTATAATATCATAGGAGCAGCATATAAGCAAGAAAAAAACAGGGGAATATGCAAAAAGCATATTCCCCTGTCATTTAAAACCAATCATCTTCTTGTTTTGCTTTAATATAAGCGCCACCAGGCACTCTTGCACCCACTATGTGGCATTTAAGAAAATGTCTGTCTTTACTCTTTCTAATACCTTCGGGATAAATCCTTACCTGATGTAAAGTTATATACCCTGTATCGTTGTATGAAAGAGTATCTTGGCATGAAACAGAAATCCCATTAATATTTTTTGAATAATTACCTATATGGTAAACTATTCCTCCCGATAAATATAAATAAAAATTATCCGGATTATACTTTAATTCCGGGAAAAGCACATTAAGTGTCATTCCCTTTAATTTGGAAATCTCCGTACAGCCAACTGTTAAATCATATGCCATAGGCACCTCCATATACGCATTTCGCTATGCTAAAGCTTTTCCAGGAACTGAGCATACTGTAATGCTATCATATTCCGCACTATAGTAGTAAACCTTGTTAGACAGAAGAATGTCTGGATCAAGTGTTTCATTAACCTCTCGCACCATGTTCTCCAGTGTTGCTACATCATCTACAACATGAGATGATAAAGCAAGAAGTTCCTGTGTTGAACTAGGCAATATGTATAGGTCCGAGCAACCCAATTCCGCTGACAGTTCTTTCCATATGTTCTTATTGTTAAGAGCATATGCACTTCCATACACATACTTGGGATTAGTTACAACCATGAGAGGAGAGAGAGGAGAGGACTCTCCAATAAAGAAAGAAAGTACACTATCAAGGTCTTTATAAAAAATATCATTGTAATTGGTATTTGATGCAGCATAATTAAATGCTTCATCAAAAGAAAGACCAACATTCTTTAAGAAATCATCGGTTACAATAGAGATAGCCCTACCAGGATCGTTCTCATCAAAAATCCACTTGAGTATGAACGCCAGGCCTGTTTCACCAATAAATCTCTTAGGTATATCTCTAAGATGATCTTTGTGGTCATTAAGAGAAACAACATCTAATACCAGACGTGTCTCAGGTTCAAATGACATACCAAGAGCCTCCTTGATGGAATGTTCAAGCATTTTCTTGACATCAAAAATTCCACCCTCAAATGCATCAATCTTAACTTGAGGGCAAATGCATGTATTTTTAAGCTTGATCTGTAATGCATCATATTCGTCATTTAATTTCTTAACATGAGAAAATGCGATACCTGTCACATTCTCCCTTAACTCATCAGAAATAAGCTCATATACTATGGAAAAATTGTTCTCTGCTAATTTGTTTTTTAATTTATAAATATTCATAATTATACCTCTGCAATGCTTTAAGCACATTTGATAATATGCAGACAGTTAAAACTGCCTGCATTTGATTAAATTGTAATTGTTGTGTGTTTTTCATCAGGAGGACGATGGCACACACATGCCGTTAGCACCTCCATCACGCTTTAAGCGCGTACTATGCCACTTCACTGTCTATGATACAAGTTCGGCTTATGCCGTCAAGTTCAAGCAGGAAAATAGCTTGTTCTTCGGAGTATGCTTTGTATATGAAGTAGTCTACTTCGCCATCGTCAAACAAAATGGTAAACATATAACTTCGCATACAAACACCCCTTTCTATTGGGAAATATTAGTTAAAAGGCAGGCCTTCATCATCTACTCCATCAGGAATACTCATAAACCCGTCACCAGATGCCATACCGGTCTCCGGTCTTGAATTGCCGTTATTTGAAGCCCCTTTGCTTTCAGCAAATTCCTGCTCTTCAACAACAACATCTGTTGTATAGACCCTCTGACCATCTTTATTAGTATAGCTTCCTGTCTGGATTCTTCCTGATATAACAATCTTCATTCCCTGATGAAGATATTTCTCAGCAAATTCTCCAGATCTTCCGAATGCTACGCAGCTAATGAAATCAGCAGACTGTTCATTATCACTACTTTTTCCACGTCTTCTATCTACTGCCAGTGTATATCTGGCAATCGCCATAGAACTGTCTGTACTTTGTGAGTACCTTACATCTGGGTCTCTTGTTAATCTTCCCATTAAAATAACCTTGTTCATACCTTATCCTCCTATTTTTACATGTATGAAATTATTGCTGGCAGCAGATATACCACATGCCAGTTTCGTAAGAAGAAACATCATGATTTTTCATGCCTATTCCTTTTAATCTGTTGCCCTCTGCAACCATCTTTTCGTTTTTTGGAATGATACCTATCTTATTAAGCGTAATAGGCATTCCTGTTGCAATTTTCTCCCGTTCACTTATGTATATCCCGTAAGATATCGGAAGAGAACGAAATACACTTACAACAACAGGATCATCCAAAAGAGCTTCACCATAACTGATGCGCTCAGCCAATCCCTCTGCAACGAGATAATCATTAAAGTATTGCGAGCAGGCTTTTGTGAAGCTTTCAGGAAAAACAGAACCGGCAGGCTCTGTCTCTACAGGATTACCAGGGGTAATACTTTGATTATTGGATAACTCAATTTGTTCAAATAACTCATCAAATATCATAGATTTTTACTCCTTTCTTCCATAAAATAACTGATTCTCTTCACCGACCTTCCTGCATAAGCCCGCTACTGGCCATTTTTTACCAATCATTGTAGAGAACCACTCGCTAAATTTAGCTGGGTCTCCACCCTTAGACAACTTATTAACCTCGTCCTTATTAAGAATTACGACAAGGCTGTCCTTTCCACAGGTGCAAGGTACTTTAATAGTTCCATTTGCAAGCAAAATAGCAGGACTGCTTACTATCACGCTGCCATTATAAAATGCGGACTTTGCCCCCTTTTCAGTAGGAATAAGTCCATCTGTGTAATTGGCAATCAACTGCTGCTCATTTCCATATGTCTTTTCAGAAGAATATGTGATTTCAACAGTTGTGCCGGGTTTAAATGCAACAGCAATAGCTTCAGGAGAAATCCCCGTTTTTTTTGACATTTTCTGGACAGTTTCACTGTAAAATGTTATTACCTTAGGCTGCCCGTTGTGTATACAAGGGACTTTTATCATCTTGTTGCGAAGATAAACGCCAGCCTGAGTAATCTGCACAGTCGCTTTCTTTAAGGACTCACCGCTGTTAGATGTTTTAACAGCTTCTTTTTTTGGTTTCTCTGGAGTATTAATAAACTCCATAAGAGCCATTTTCTTTGCCACTGTCTGAGCTGATTTGACTGCATCAACAATGGATTGGTATCCATCCCCGATTTTCAGCTTTTCCAGCTGATAAATACCAAAGGCGGATGTTTTGTTGCATACGCTTCCATCATCATATTTGATAATGGAAGTAACCTTAACTGAGACAATAACCTGTCCGAATTCTTCTTTAATTCTGTACATGTCACCATCAGAATTTAAAATGTTCGGATCAGTCTCCCAATTAAAACCTAACAGGTTCCTTACCTTACTTGTCAAGGTTTCAGCTTTGAAGTAAGGTTTGTTAGTTACGTCCATAATGGAATAATCTTCAGTTTTTAGAATGGTCATTAATTCCTTCTGGATCTCATTTTCAGGTTTTCCCTGAATGGTTTTTGCCATGAGGCACCTCCTTTCGAGCAATAAGCTCATATTTTTATTTTCTATAAAACAATCATGTATCATTAAGCACATAAAAAAAGAGCCCGTAACAAAGTTACAAGCTCATTAAATACAGACACATGATTGTAAATAGCACCCTGCGACACGAAATGTGTGCAACAAATTCCATATAGGAATTAAAAAAAATAAATAAAATACTTTATTATAGTATCATAGATACATGTGATAAACAAGTATAAATTAAAAAATGGACAAAAAAAAACGGACACATAGCATATGCCATGTGTCCGAAAAAATCAGCGCTGATTCCAGCGGGAAACAGCAACTTTGCAAAGTGCATCATTGGTCATTCCGGACGAATCGACTGTCCGCATAGGACCAATAGTGCCACAAAAATAGCACTTGCATCGCACAGAAGTAAGAATATTTTCAAATGTATATTCTACGAAATCAATTTCCACTCCTACTCTGCTGTTTTTGCAGAATGGACAAGGATATGTGGAAATACCTGTAATATCTTTCGGTGTATAACTGACATGAGCAGGTACACCAATTTCATTATAATCTGTTTTCATAAACACCTCCATAATGCCTTTAGCATTTACATTAGCAAGGGCCGCCATCTGCACCATGATAAGCGCCACAAGGTAGCTGCCAGTCTTTTACATATATTTCATTTGCATTGAATGTTCCCTCAAGAGTCTGTCGAAGAGCTTCTTTATCAGCCTTGTTTACACAGCTTGAAGCATTTCCCACAAAGGTGTCAAGGTCACACCTGTTGTCAAGAGTAAACCCGAGCACTTCTTCGTCATGCCTTAAAGCATCATACACATCTGGAAACAACTCTCTGATTCCGGCAAAAAACTTTGGTGTGGAGAAAATACAGCACATACAGCTGCACCTATTCCAGCCAATGCGATAGCATGGATGCGGATTAATATGGTTACGACTTAGAATCTCCCACACATCTCTTTCAGACCAGTCTATAACAGGTCTCCATTGATGTACTTCCCTGTGCCGCTTTGCTACGGCATTAGTACGATGAAGTTCAATCTCATTATAATGACTTCTTCCAGCACTTTCTCCCCTTCTTTCTCCGGACACAATAAGAATTTTCTTATTTGTATTGGTTGATTCAAGATTGGAAACAACACTGTCCGCAACAGAAGCTTTTAAAGCCCCGGAACACCATCTCCCTTGATGAGTGCTGCCTTTAGCCGGGAATTTACCCCGCTTTCCTCCGACAGCAATAAGTTCATCAATAGCATCAAGATTCGATATAACACTGTCTGCAACCATTATTTTTAAGTATGCGGAACACCATCTTGTATTAAGGGAACCTGTTTTGGCGGGAAACTTTCCCCGTTTGCCATATTGGGCAAGCTGTGTTTCCATATCTGGAAGACTCCGCCTGCGTATTTCCTCACACTTTAGATAAGTCTTAGATGGCTTGCATTTAATAACTTCTTCCGTATCAGGATCAATCCATACAGGAAGACCAGACGCACCTATGCGGTATAGTTCTCCAAAAAAACCACCCTCACGATAGCTTACTCTCAATGGCACCCCTTCGTATTCTGCAAATGCCTTGCAGTATTTTTGAGTAACGGGCCAGTCCATCTTACGACCATAAGGATTATCCTCAATACCGCCATCGATATTATGATGCCACAATTCTATTTTAGACAAGTCAACACCAAGCTCTTTTAGATACAGATAGCAGGCAAGGCTATCCTTTCCACCACTGAAAAGGACTATAATTTTGTCGTAGTCCTCAAGTGGATGAAGATTTTCAAGGTAAATATCACAAAAATGCTTTGTATCCGTTCTGCCTTTTACCCTTGGATATATTTGCATATGTTTGCCGTATATCCTGTCTGGTTTAAAACCAAACTTAACAGGAGTATCCCTTGTGCAGTCTGTATCTTTTATATATCTGACTTTAGGAAGAGCCCTTGGAGCATCCATATAAGGGTTTTCCAAAAGCTCATCTATCATCATAAGGATACCTCACAATGAAGAATATCAGCCGTATCTATTGATATAAGGCAGCCACAGGATTGTTTAATAATAATATATCCTGGTCGCACAATATAAATTGTGCCGTCATAAGTATCATCACATGTATTAAGTATAACATGTTGACCTACACAGTATTTTACATTCATTAGAACCTCCTTCGATGCTTTAAGCATCTTTAAATAAATTTACTCCGAATTTGTCTACATTTTTGCAAAACATATTCGGAGTATTATTAATCACTGCTTGACAACTACAAATGAATGATGCAGCTCATCCGAGCATTTACCATACATATCTGCAACGCCACCAGTTTCGTTTTTATAAGTTCTGAAAGAGAAGCAATATCCTTTTGAAATGGCTTCTGCAGAACTGTCAGCATAACCATCAATATATACAATTCCTCTTTCAGTAGAGAAAGATTTTCCCATATTAACCTCCTTCCTGCTTAAAGCAGATATACACATTAAGATAAGTACAACAGACAGTCTGATAATGCATTTTTAAATTCGACATCTGTCATATAGCCGCTTTTTAGATTAATGATAGCTCTACATAATCGGTCATAACATTTACTTAACTGTTCTGTTGAATAATTATAGTTATTAACACGCCTTGAACCTATTCCCATGGCTTTTACTGCTCTATCAGTTAAAACCTTATCTCCTTTGAAATAAGAGAGTTTGAGAAGGATTCTGACATCAATAAGAACTGCAGAAAGAGCACCTATAGCAGAGCCTTTGGCTTTTAATATAGAATCAGCAATTTCCATTACTGTCCCAGATTGTCTTTTCATAAGACAATCCTTCAAGAGAAATACATTGTCAGGAGTGTATTTGGGTACAATTTCATCTATATGCTCCCTGCATACACCCACTGTCATTAACCGTTCTCCCCAGGATATTATGTCTCTGGCCGATATAGTTACATCCTTGTCATGGAACCCACATCGCTTAGCAATATACTCAATATCCGAAAGACTAAGTTTGTCCTGCGTCCTACCTCTAAGAAGCGCCTGAAATGTCTTAAAGTCAACATCAAATTCCGCTATGCACTTCATGGCAGACAGCTTATTGTAAAGTTTTCTGCCTTTAACAAGCTGTTCAGTAATTATATACAGATTATTGTCAGTACCACTTTCGAGAAGAGCCAATAAATCATCATTAGCCTCAAGTCGCTGTGTCTTATAAACAAGTGTATTTGTACCAAAAAAACCGAGAGAACCTATAAATGCAAGTTCTTCAGTACCAAAACAGTCAGATTCCATATATGTAAGCGAATTATTGCGTACATTTTCTGGAATTTCAGTTAATAATGCGTGATTGCAAAGATACATATCACCAACAAAGGCTTTAACCATGACTCCTCCTTCCCTGCAGTACTTCCCTGCACATATAATTAAATTCATTTACCATACTGTCCTGCTTACGGAAAGACTCTATAATAACGAGTTTTTCCTTTGCTCTGGTAAGAGCAACATATAACAGCCGCCTTCCTTCTTCATCATTTTTGAAGTTCTCAACGCCATATACAATAACACAAGGAAACTCCTTTCCCTTGCTGTCATGTGCGGTAACAAGGTTTACTCTTTCACAGTTCTCTTTGTAGCCTACCCTGGCACTATCGTTATAAGTTACCATGGCCAGCATAAGCGACAAGAGCTGCGATGTTGTACTGATACATCTTTCATCGCATTTCTCTACAAGATAGTTAATTACCGGATGTTCTGTAATGCCAAACATATCTTTACATATGTTTGTAAGGATATCCTCAATCTTGCCTGCATAGGCAAATTCACGCATTGCAGACTTAACCTTTAAACCAGCTCTCCATAGCGGAGTATCCTTATGGTTTTCGATAGGTTTAAGAGTAAGGTCCGGTATTTCACTGCAGTTACATAATGGTATACTGGTATCTCTTTTCATATCCAAGAAGTCTCTTCTTGTTGCACCAGCTAAGATTAGGACTCTGTACAGAGTCCTGTCATTGTCAAGACCATTCTCGTGAAGGTCAAGGATATCAAGAAGAGCAAGAAAAACAGAATCCTTAATAACATAATCTTTTGGCTTAAGTGAACCATCAGGAGCAATTCTTTCTCCGAAATATGTTAGGGATTTGTTTGTAGTTGCTATAACTGCTATGTCCCCTGGAGCATAACCTTCTGAAATAAGTGACGAGTAGATGCCGTTTTCACCATCAAAGCAATCTCTATACAAAAGGACAGGAACACCATCTTTATGAGATATGATAGTTTTATCAAATCTCTCAACATTATTCTTAATAAGAGTATTTGCCGCTTCAACAATAGGCTTTGTGCATCGGAAATTGTCCACCATGTACACAATCTGTGCATCTGGGAAATACTCCTTAAACTCAAGGGCAAAGCGGTTAGAACCTCCTCTGAAAGAGTATATAGCCTGGTCACAGTCGCCAACACAAACAAGGTTTCTGTGTTGTTCTGAAAGAGAATAGATCATATTAAACTGGTCAAGGCTGACATCCTGGAACTCATCAACCATGATATATCTCCATTTTTGCTGATATGCTGACAGCACATCAGGATTTTGAAAGAGCTGGTTGACAAGAGATATCTGCTCATCATAACTGATATAGTTAAGTTCCTCAAAAAGCTGCTTATATTTAGAATAAACAGAATATATACCTGCCACATCCTTCTTCGATGAATAGATTTCTGTAAATCGTTCAAGGCCGAAAGATTCCAGTTTATCGAAATAATCATACATGGTATTAACAAGACCGAACTGACTTCTCATATCGGAATAGTTTACACCTTTAATAACAATGCCCTCCTTTACACAGTCAGATAATGCCCGTTCAATGAGAGATTTTTTATCAAAATCTTCTGCAAGCCTCAATTCACCAAGTATATTAGGATTATCTCTGAGGATATTATAGCCGCAACCGTTAAATGTCTGGATTTCAGGCATAACAGTCTCATTCCCTAAAAGATTTGATACTCGGTTTTCAATCTCCGCTCTTGCTTTTTTTGTAAAGGTAATCATAAGAATACTCTTAGGGTCAATACCTTTGTTAATCATATTAAGAAGCCTATTAACCAAGGATGCGGTTTTACCAGTTCCGGGAGCCGCTTCTACAAGCATTGGTCCATCAATATGATTAACGATTTCTTCCTGTGCAGGCGTTAAATTAAATTTCTTACCGTTACTGGTTGATTCAGTCTTTTCCTGTATCTCATTAACAAACGGAGAAATCTGGCAGCAGTCAAGCTGATGGCAGAACTGACACTGTTTTTCTTTGCGGATACACATTACATGCTTAAGATGCTGCAGCGCATCCACGCTTGTGTCAAAAGTAGCACTCGCAATATTCTTTCCCTCTCTGTACTCATAAAGAACATAATTAGTTCCCTTGTCGTCCTTTGAGGAAAGATAATACACAGATACTTTAATGATATCGTCAGGATAAAGCTGTCTCATGGCTGCATACATGACAGATATTGCCAGGTCATTTTCCGGAAGATTTTCCGGCTTTCTGGCAGCCTTGCTTACCGTGGAAATTCCACTGGATAATATAATAGCTTCAATGTAGCCATCCCTTTTGATTATCATGTCAGCATTAGTTTTTATGTTTCGTATTGGAACCTTGTAATAATTGATTCCGAAAGGATATGATAACTGAATATCATATGAAACAATGTCTTTTCCAATGCTGTCTACCAGATACTCTCCAAGTCGCGTATATAAAGCATGTACACGCTCCTTTGCGCTTTCATAAGAAAATTCGTAATCGTACCACTCCTTTTCCATGCATGTATCGGTAAATTTTTTCATTGATGAAGAGATATCCTCACCATTAATTATTGCAGTCTTAAGCGCTGCAAACGCATTAGAACTCAGCTCTTCTTTCTTACTTTTACTGTTCTTTAGGTTAAGAGAACTCAGCTCATATTTTGCCCTGCATTCCCGTAATGCAACGACATCTGATGTTGTAACATCAATCCTTTCATTTTCTGCCATAAATGGCACCTCCTTCTGGGAATATAACCCGTTAATAATATCTATAGAACAGACACACAAAGCATAAAAAAAGAGCCTATGACAAGTCATAAGCTCATAATTACTGATATATGTCTGCTAATAGCACCCAGCTCATCCCCTGAAATAAAATTATGGGATAGCAACACTGTCATACGACAGAAGAAAAATAAAAAATAACACACCAATATAGTATCATAGGGTTAACATTAAAGCAAGAGAATATGGATATCCCAATACTCGACGCATAATAAAATACAGCCAGCCATATTAGCTGACTGTATCTAAGTATGTCAATTTTAAATTGCATTTGCATCTACAAAAGCTGCATCTTCGTAAAAATCATCCTGTTTTGAAATAAATTCAAGAATATCAGAAGATAATGCAGATGGATTATTATTCATAAAGCTATCCACTGCTTTTAATCTAGAATCTTTCTTCTTTACATAGGTCAAAACAGCAATTATAAATCCATAATATGAATCTGTAACATTGTTTAATTTTATTGCGAATTCTTCCATTGCTCAAACCTCCCTAATGATTATCAACTATTCTTAAAAAAATATTATAGTTGTCAAATCCGTGATTTTCAAACCAGTAAATATATGCTACCCCATCAATACCAAACGAGGGATGAGCAGCAATATTTTTGCCTCTGTATTGAACATCATATATTTGATTTATTTCTGAATATATTTTGCTATATTCTATAGAATTCAACCAAAATGCTGGTTTTGAAAAGGGGATACCGTTAGCATCTAGTGGCAACTCATTTGTATACACTATCCTTACCTCCACACTGCTTTAAGCAGCTTCTTAAAATATATCAGGCCTGCATGTAGCAGACCTGAAGTTAAAAGTTACAGATTTATCAGATTTTGGACTGCCAGTTTAAAAGCAGTCCAAAACAGCATATCGCTGTTATCTGGTAAATCTCTATTCTCCAGCAGATAGCCGGCAGAATTATTATGTGCATCCATAGGCACCTCCCATGACGCTTTGAGCGTCTTTGTAAATTAATGTGCCATAACCCTTGTTACGGCAAACTTTGTTGTAAAATATGAGCCATCTGTTAGTTTAAACTGTGCGGGTTCACCAAAGAAAACCTTTCCTGTTCCACTAACATAATGTAACGGAGTTGTTATATCACCGCCGCTAATGCAGTGATCCTTAACCTCGTATACTGCTCCATCTTCGGTAAAAAATACCATATTACTCATGATGATGTACCTTCCTTCCCGTTAATCCAACATAAGAGTTAAAATCTTCAAATCCGACCTTGGCCAAATAACCAAATAAGAAACCTGAAGAAATGTTAATGACAAGCACAATTGCATGTAAGCACATGAGCAGTATGTTTATCATTGAGTACCCAGTGTTAGGAAGCAGATAATTTCTATAAGTAATATCTACCCAGCTCTGTATCAACGTAAAAGAAACGAGGATACAAATACAATAACATAACATTGTTTCAATACGAAACACGATTTTTTTAACCATTCTACGATGGTTCTTAAGATTCTTTGCCATAGGCACCTCCAATTATCTGCTTAAAGCAGATATGATAATAATTAACCGTTTAACTTGGTACAGTCTGGACCATCAGCGTAAGCTGAAAACATTCTCTCTAAAGAGAAATAAAAAATAAAAATAAATACATATATATTATTACTATAAATATGCTTAATGTCAATAGGTAATCGGTTATATAACGATTTTTACTGCGAAACACCATTGACAGACAGAATAGAATATGACACAGCCTTGGCCATATCATCCCGTGATACCTTGTTGTATCGTGAGTACATGCCAGGCGTTGCAGCTCCGGTGCAGAAAGCAATCTCTTCATCTGTAGCGCCGCCCATCAGCATATATTTGATTGCGGCATGACGAAGCTCTGCAATGGTAAAATCTTTTTTACAAAGAAAGCCGTTGAGCTTTGTAGTATATGATTTAACTAAGCGTTGCAGGTCTCTTGGCTTTATAGGCTTATGTGCCTTATTGAAAAATAAAGCATCAGAAGGTGTCTTTGTGGCAAGATAGTTTCGTAGTGCCGGCATAACATCATCAGTAAGTAGTATTGTGTGTGAGTAACTGCCATTTCTAAGCGTGAGCCCGGACAGCTCCCCGTCATCGTCATAAGCAAGGTCGGACATTTTAAGGCTGCAAATCTGTGAAGTTGAAAGCGCACATTTTCCTGCAAGAAGGAATATAAGAAAATCCCTCGGAGAAGATGCGGCTGCATCAAAAAGATGTTCCATATCCTCTAAGGTAGGAATATCGTACTCATCAAGTTCAGAGTCCTCAGCTTTAATCACAATGTACAGGAATGGATTCTCATACCCATCAATAAAATTACATTTAACAATAAAATCCGAAAGGCTTCTTAAGCAGCTTATACGGGAAACATGTGTAGAATGTTTAATGCGTGATGGAGAATCAGAATATTCAAGTTCTGAAAGGTACTTGTCATACATAAGGGCATCATCTTTTGTACAATTTTCAAATGATTTACCAGTAACACGGTAGAATTCATTTACTATGCCACGGTAGTTTCTGCAGGATTTATCTGATTTAAGTTTTTGGCTGAAAGCCGGCCAAATTGTGTTTTCAAAAAGATTAGTCATTTTGTACCTCCTTTACACACTGATATATTTTTTTCATAGTAATAAATACATTTGAGCCTTTAAGATAGTCAAATGATTTTCCAGCCTTCTCACATAATCTGTCAACCTTGTAAAATATGTGATGATTGATAAAAGAAGAATTAATAAAAATAAATTCGTTGTTCCATATAAGCTTTTCATCGAATTTGTCTGATGATGTATATGTCAGATTAACCAGCATTTCCGATAACTTTCTGTTAGTGGCATCGTGGCCGCCCACGATGAGAAGTTTAACGCCAAGGGAATTTATATAATCTGCCATCCTGTCAGTATCCAGGGACGGCTCTTGGAGTGCATCTGGTTCATTATCTTCCGGATCACTGGATGGGACAGATGCCATTTTTTCAATAGTGGCTCTGAGTTTTTCATTCGCTTTTTCAAGGGATGCTATTTCATGTGCCTGATAAGATAGCATTTTGTCCTTTCGGGCAAGTTCGGATTTGAGTTTTTCAATTATATCGAGATAATCCTTACTGCTGTCAGTGTTCTCAGTGTCTACAGGTACAGGCTCGACAGGTTCAGATGATTCGTCCTGCTTATCTTCCTCATATAAGGCATCCCACTCCTTATCCTGAAAACGTACGGAAGCTCTTAAGTCGAAGTATTCCTTAAAAGCTATCCTGCTTAAAAGAGCGCACATGAAATCTTTGACAAAATCAGAGAAAAAGTTCCACAGCTCAACAGAATTAAGCTTATCTACCATGTCAAAGTCGTAAGTGCAATTATTGACAGCAAGACAGAATGTTTCAATTATACTTGATTCGTATATTGTAATAGCCTGTTTGCCTGCATACTGTGATGGAATAAAATCAAGCCCCGGACATATTAACCATGATTCGCAATAACCAGCAATGACATCGAGTATCTTATCCTGTGATTCGTCAGTGAGAGGCGTATGATACACAAAAGGTGGAAGTACTGCTGCCACATCAAAAAAGCATTCTGCTGCCATATCAATAAAAGAGCTTAAATCCCACTTTTCAGATGTAACCAGGGCTATCAATTCTGATGATGTGCGTGACAATAAAATTTTAAACCATGCAGGCATATCAGCTGAAGGCAGACTTGCATCAAAAAGCTCATAAAGAATGTCACAATTATCCGTGTAATCAAGCCCCGAGTAGCTAAAGGCAATATCAGGAGCATTTTTAAATTCAGGAATATATTTCCGGTTAAAAGCAAAACTGTACCCTGTCATGTCGGTAATGAAGCTGGTTAAAGAATCACTGACGCTTGTATTTTCAGGAACGGCATTAAAATTGTCAGAAGTATCAAATACAAGATGATATGCGACTGCACAAAAACGAAATGCAATGCACAGCTGGATGAAATCGTGATTAAAAGGGGACGGGTCATAATCGAGGGAATACTTGTCAATGAACTTATAAATGTCAATACCGCGAGTATTCTTAACGAAGCGTCCGATAAAAGGATTAATCGAGTTTACAACGGCAAGGAGGTCTCCCTGAATGCGGCTGGGCATATCAAAAACATGAGGAATAAGAATTTTAAATATAAAGCCGCCAAAGCGCTCAGAATTGTAATTAAAATTAAAAGCAACAATCCCAGCTTGCTTCTCAAAATCACTAAAAGGCTTGTAAGAGAGAAATTCTTTGTAGCAGAGATCATAATATTCCTTGTTACTTTTATATGCCTTGTATGCAGCGTCAGAAGCCTTATCCGAAGATGCCAGCTTAAGACAGAACATATAATATTTAACAGCATTTTCCGATGCATAAGAAGTCAAAAAAGGAATCTGAGGTGAAAAAGCATCCGAAAGAATCTGAAAAAACCTGTCATATTCAGAGGGCGGAAACTTTCCATAAGAGGAAAGCGGGCGGCCAAGAACGATAGAATACAGGTCTGAAAACAGTTTATCAGGCTTATCGTAGTATTTCGCCAAAGCCTCATTGCCCTTTTGGGAGAACAATTTGCGAAGTTTAATAAAATTTTTTTCAAATGAAAGATACATAAAATCCATGCTGTCATTATTCATAGCAATAAATACCTCCATAATAATAATAAACGAACAGATATTCGATAAATTAAGTATAACATAGTAAGATATTAATAGCAAGGAATTGACGGAATATTTATTATATTCCCGACAGTATGCCAAAAGAACAGCATCACCCCTTCAACCGCATTAATTTTATTTCCTCCATTCCTCCCGGACGTACAGTTCACCCCATCTGCTGCCGCTCTTCCAGAGGTTCTTCCATCCGTTTTCCATATTCTTCCACCCACACGACACCACGGACATTCCACAATATCTCCTTCAAGCGACGCTGTCGCTCGCTTTCACGCTCTCTTCCTTTTTCAGAGGCTTCGCCTGCTGCCACCACTCTGCTGCACCTCCGCAAGCATCACTCTTCCGGATTCTTTCATAAACTATAAATTCTTTCTTTCCCAGAGCCATTTTCACTTCCGGCTTAGAATTGTAAATCCTTACCCACTCAATCCCCATACAGCACTCAGCTTCCAAGGAAGGAGGAGGGAAAAGGAGAAAAGAAGGAGGAAGGGAGACCTCTCTTAAAGTATAATATGCCACTCATATTACAGGGAGGTCACTCAAACTACAGCTTTCATCTCTAAGCACGAAAGGAAGCGGGAAGAGAGGCAGCATTAAAGTAGTGGGTAAGGATTTACATTTGGTTAAATTAGATAAGGAAATTTCTGGGAAAGAAAAGGTATGGTTGCGTATGATCCTGAAGGAGCCACGGAGGAATTTTTTGAAGCTGCCTGGCAGCAGATAAGCAGAGGGTGAAAAAAGGTGGCAGCAGGCAGGGAGGAAGTTTAAGAAGATGTGTGGAGTCCGGAAGAGAACCCTTTAAGCAGAAATGACGGGAATATAGTAAATATTCCGTCAATTCCAAATGCTAAAAAGCACGGGCTACCATTTCAGATAAACCCGCGCCTCCCGTTTTAAAGAGTTGTTTCTTCAAGCAGTTTTTCCAGGTCATTTAACTGATACTTATGCGTCTCTTCCGGTACTCCAAGCAGCACTCCCTTTTCGTATCTCTCAAGACATGTCTCAAGAAGCCCGATATACATTCCATCGCTAATATGCTCTATGAAACCATTGCGGTCCATATTGACTATTCTCAGCGCCCTTGTATATGCTTCCTTTTCATTACCCCTGTTCTCACAATAAGCAAGCACTTCTGGCTCAGCTGCCTTAACAGGTCGTTTTACCCACTCATCATACGCTGTTCTTATATGGCAGTCCGTTGGCAAAGAAAGCCCACACATGTCTGCTACTTCATCCGATGGGAATATAACAGAATATTCTCCATCATTCAGGCTGATTAACTCCGTTTCAGATACCACACCATTTCTTATTCTGGTGATTCTTGCAGTATCTTTATAGGTCTTATATCCAGTTATAGTAACCTGACACTGCTCTACAAGATCATAACCAACATGTATGCCACATCCGCTTGTACCCGTCATTAAAATAGGATGCTCGCAACTCTCCATCGCTGCACTGACATCTTCTTTGATACTGGCTACAGCCCTTTCCAGTATTATCTTCGCTGTATCAACCGGACTGAAATGATGGCTCATTACATCTATTATTACAACACCCTTGCCAAATATTATAGCAGCCGTATCTATTGGATATCTGCCGTAATCAAGAAGTCCATATGTCTTGCCTGTCACTGGTTCATATAAAAGATATACATGTAAAAATTCCGTTGACTCTGATGCAGTAAACGCATCCCTGCTCTCTGCTATAACCCTCTCAAGATCATCATATACAACCTCAGGTTCCTTAGCTGACTTATTAACCTCTGCAGCATCACATCTCTTAATCATTTCTAACAATTCATTCATTATTAATTTTTCCTCCTTTAAAATACAATTGTTCCGCATTTTATCCATAGTGCGTATCTCCTTTCGTTGTTGATAAAAAGCATTTCTGCCTTACACTATATATGACAGTTTTTCAGCAATATTTTTTCACATAAAAAAATCAATTATAAATAATTCCATACTTAAATATAATTCATACTCTGGATATCATTTTCAAATATCACTCTATAATAATATGTTAATATTTCCCGGATGATTTTCGGCACAAAAATCTCCTGCCAGCAAACATCAACCACCTTTCAGATTCTTCATATAAACACACGAAAAAACAGCCTCTACAGGCCGCGCGCTCCTGTATCAGCTGTTTTCCCACCGTAAAATATTATAGAGGATTTACCCCTTATCTTTAAATTTCGAGCATCACGCTCTTAACTGGTTACTGCGTCTTGCAGCACAGCATATTGCCTGTAATAAAATCTTATGCTAACAAGCCATAAAAGCTTATTACAAGCAATATACCTTCCAGAACAACAATCAAAGTGTTGTCAAACAAATCCAAACGGATAAAAAAAAGATAAAAATAATATACTTATATTATCAGCCAGCTTATTTATTTTGTCAACACTTGAATATTATAAATTCAGAAGCATTGAAAATTCAGAAGTTACAACCTCCTTGATTATTTCACGCATGATGTTATACTACCTGTATCATACAGTTAAAGGAGCTGCACCATGCCTACAACATTCCTCAATCTGTTCTCAATAGAATGCCTGATACTGGCTATATATGTGTTTGCCTTTAATTTCCCTATAGAGTGCATTATTCTCAATAAGAGACTTTATTCACTGCTTCTGCTTATAGCCAGCTTAACCGCTTTCATCATTAACCTATGCATCAATACCAGAAGCATATTCTCCAGGAATCTGATATTGATTGTTATTATGTCAGTCCTGCTTACAGTACTGCTTATTACCCTGATTTTTAAATCACACATCCTTACATTTGATAATGCTTTGATTCAGGAATTCGATTTTCCTGATTTTACACCAGCTGACACAAAAACAATCGAACTGGTTATGTACGATGATTCCACAGATTCAAAAATTCTGTTCCGGTTATTCCGGCCAGCTTACAATATATCTTTCACCGCTTACTGCATAGAGATATCAGATGATAATATTGAAAAAACTTACAAATGTATCTCATATTCATATATCCCTGCAGTACATGTTTTAATTGAAAATATTTTTTTATTTCTTATGACCGCACTCGCCCCATTCTTTCTTCTGCTTAAGAATGACAGTATATACCTTGGCAGCATTTCAATACTTTTTATAATTACTGCCCTGCTGCACAAACTTGTAAGCAAAAACAACTCGCACAGGTTCACAAGTATGCTTACATACATATCAGAGTTTTTAATACTTTTTCTATTTGCATTCTTAATTATAAAATAGCTGTCAATGGCGCAGTTTGTACCATTGACAGCTATTTTAATCAATATTCTATTCAGCTGATACAGCAAGTCCCAGCTTAACAAGATGTTCGCCCTTAAGTCCCGACTCTGTATAATCATCTTTTCCAAAAAGCTCGCTATGACTTACATCATATGCAGGCTTCACCACAATACTGCCATCTTCTTTCTGTGTAGCCTTAGCACTAAAGAAACATCTGCAGAGTTTTCCTTTATTCCCGGCGATTATTCTCTCCGTAGTAAAAAGACAATTATCAAGAGCAGTTGCAGAATATTCATAGACTATCGCCGCAGTTCTTTTGATTGCATCAACATCATCTGCAACAAAAAGCAGCAATGCAGTATCACACACATCGGCTGAATTTCTTGTTTCTGCTCCATTACCCCTAGCAATATCAATACGCGACATAAGTGTTTTAATTCTCTTCTTTACATCACTCAACACTTCTTCATCTGTCTTTAAAAGCTTGTTTGTTACAAATGAAACAGGCTCTACTATAAGAAATGCCTTACAAAGTTTTCCTTCTGAATCTGTATACCCACACTGATGTCTTACATATACAGGAACTTTTGACTTAAAGTCTTTATCGTAAAGCTCAGTATAAAACTTAGGTGGCTCCTTCTTATTCAACGTAAGTAGCGCAGCGCCCAGTCTGTTAGCAGCCAGTCTTCTCCAAACCCTCTGCTCACAATCCACGAGTGGCCATGTATCATATGAGAGAAAAGCTATATCAAGTCTTCTCCTCACTGCCTTTGCCCCAAGCTCTGATATGCCATAAAAATATCCTTTTTTCCCTTCTCCTTCACGCACAATACTAAAGCATCTGATTACACCCGCTCTTGCAAGCTTCTCCAGCCTTGTTCTCAGTGATGTTGTAGATATATTATAGGGTATTATTTTGTCCGGATACGCATTATGCATCCACTTCATATATGCCGTAAGCACTTCCAAATCCGTAGTACCTACCATTGCTATTGCATACGCAATAAAGAAATCACTTGGTACAATATCTCCCTGCAGAAGTCTTGACTCTATTACACCATATGAGTTTGTCAGGTCACTTGATGAAGATAACATATATCTGTCGCCCTCTTTAAAGGTATAAGAACTGTGCTCATGCAGCAAGTACTGATTATGCAAGACAATCTTTTCAAGTGGGCTCAATGTACTTATTACGTCTGATGCTTTCCCTGGTAATCCCATAATTATCTGCCCTCCTCTTTTGATGATGCAGATGCCACTATAGCACCCCCTGTAACCTTTTCCTTATACTCCATAAAGCTCTCAAGTCCTTTATCTGTTCTTGTCGGATGCTCCCTTACAATACGGCCTCTGAATTTTCTCTTTTTCTCATCGCATACTGTTACTTCAACTGTATAAACATGCCCTACAATGACTTTATTAACCCCGCTCGTATTCTCATGCCCCTCATCTCTTAACCAAGGCTTGAAGCATAGAATATGTAACCTGTCAAATCCATCTATCTGCATAAAGCACATGTTTCCTTCCATTTTGACAAGCTTGGCAATTACGGATGTGCCTACAGGGAAATTAGCAGACAAACCTTCGTATGGGTCACTATAAGAACGTCTTACACACTTGTATGCTCCCGTATTTACTTTATCCAGCTGTCCGTCTTTCTTTATAATTCTGCTGGTCCTTCCAGTTACCTTAACCATTACTTCTAATCCTGGCTTAATTGTATCCATCATAACCTCTGTCATTGGGGAATCAGACCAGTCAATCATACGGCATACACCCTTAATTCCAAGACCTCCAATATCAAGAAGAACTGTCCTGCTTCCCTTATCCACACGAATGACAACCGCCCTGAGTGGAGTCAGGTCATGTCTTGACAGCATATCAGCCAAAGCAGCCTTTCCAGCTTCTTTTTTCATGTCCTTTATTTTAGTGCAGCTTGCATATACAACTGGCACTGTTCCATGAAGACTGCTTCCAGTAATCATAACATCAACACCCTTTACAAGCATCTTAAGTGCATCCACAGGACCATTTGCAACCCTCTGTTTTAACTCATTTGACATAAGAGGATATCTCAATACAATCTTCACGCCATCTTCCATGGCAAATGCATTATTTTTCTTTGATATTGCCGTAAACTTTATGTTTACCTTTTCTTTCCTATCCTGCGCTCCCTTGTATTTCTCAAGGGTTGCAAGCGTAGCCTCATTCAGTTCTCCCGGATCATTTATACTTCCGGTACTTATTTCTTCTTCACCCTCCGCGGACTCAATATGTCCGAATATTCCCTCATAATCTACCATAACACTTTTCAGGAACCTTTGTTCCTACCTCCTTCTGCATTACTGCAATTTTAAATAAATACTCTGCCGATAACCTCAGCACCTACAGATACTAATACAAGTGCTGCCGGAGCACCTATACAGTAACCATAAAGACCTACATCTCTTTTCCTGTGGTCATATTTACAGAAAAATACCCTTAATAGCCCAAGTGAAACAAAAATCAAAATAATAACTGGTGTCATTGCAAGTATTCCTCCATATGCAATGTGAAATGCATTAAGTGCAGTAACAAACCACGAACCACCCGCTGGAGAATATCCTGCATACCTGCTTACCATTGCATCATACATTGGTGTCGTAGCATATGTTTCTCCTGCTATATCAAGGTATATTCCATTCAATATTCCAATGCCATAAACAAGAACGAATATAAACACAGGAACCGCTGTTATAAAGAAATACAGTCCAGTTCTTCTTCTTCTCTTGTTCTTACGACATATTACCATAAGCAGCACGCCAATGAAAATAGATACCGTTATGATATACTTAGCTGTCGCCTTGAGCATTATATAAATTTGATACACACTCCTCAGCATACTAGTCGCAACTCTTCTCCCCGTTCCGCTGTTTATGCTGGCCGTTCCACTTCTTATTTTATCTATTGAATTTTGAGAGAAATTTCCCACATCCCCTGCTGCATTATCAGCCTGGCTGTTGGCCCTCTGTTCCAATTCCTCTTCATAGCTTTGACTACTTTCCTGCTCCTGCGCCATTATTATACATACTGGAAGAGCAACCCATGCGAAAGTAATCAAAATTGACAATATAATATATAAGATATATTTATTAAACTGTCTCATGAAACCTATACCTCTTTATTTGAATTGCATAAATATAGTTTGAAACAGGTATCTCTATAAGTCAACACATTTTTCCAATAATTACAATCCAAGCATGTATTTTACCCCAAAAAATATCATAAAAAATAATACAGCTGTAGCAAGTTCAATAATACCATATACTCTCAAATGCCGCTGGAAATGTCTAAAATCTTTAAATTCCGACTTTTCCTTATCTGTAAGCTTTTTCCATGCTGGATAAGCATTAAAATATAACATAAGGAATTCAGGGTATGTATACTCATATGTCATTTTCTCATCAACCTCGAGTTCATCATATTTCTCAATATATCTTCTACTCCTGGTATTCCTCACAAACATCGCTTAGCACCTCTCCTCTTGCATTTATTCTCTTACCCTTAAGCTCCTTTATCCTAAAAAGAGCATCCTCCATCAACTCGTCACAAACGCTACGCAATGCTCTACAGCCGGTATCCTTTATATATGCCTTTTCTGCTATGTAGCGTATGTCCTCATCATTCATCTGCATGGAAACACCCTCATTCTCAAATATCCTCTCATACTGCCTTAAAACACTATTATCCATCTGAAGGACATTTGCAAGGAATTCTTTTGTTACATCCTCCATTACAGCAATCTTAGGAAATCTTCCAACAAATTCACGCATCATGCCATAATCATATAAATCCTGAGTAGTTACATCTGAAAGACACCTGCTATCTTCACGCTCATTAAGGCTTCCACCAAAACCTATCGAATATGATTTATTTACCCTTCTGTTTATAATATCACTAAGACCGTCAAATGCCCCGGCACATATAAAAAGAATCTGTGTTGTATCTATCATATTCTTTCCGTTGCCGCTTTCAGAAAGATCAACCATATCTCCTTCTATTATTTTCAAAAGAGCCTGCTGCACTCCTTCCCGGCCAATAACAGTTGAACCGCTTGCTGTTTTGCTCGATGTACCGGAAAGCTTATCAATCTCATCAATAAACACAATTCCTTTTCCCGCTAATTTTCTGTTTCCTCCAGCAGCGACCTCCAGCTTTCTAATCACTGACTCCACATCAGCTCCTACATAACCGTTTTCTGTAAGCGCCGTTGCTGATACACAAGTATATGGTACATTCAATATACTTGCAAGAGTTTTAATAAGATACGTTTTACCTGTTCCGCTATTTCCTATGAGGAGAACATTAGATTTATCTACTCCCTCAAGTTCCCCTCTAACTCTTTTAAGGTGGAGATACCCAGCATTACTCAATATCTTCTTTGCTCTCTCCTGCCCGTACACATTCCTGCACAATGCATCATATATATCCTTTGGCGACAGTTCCACCTCAATTCCAGATGCTTCATCTTCTCCTGAAATTTTTCTATAGCAATCCTCACAGCAATACTTCTTATCATCAATTAATATCGCCTTATCTATATCCACTGGCTTTGCACAATATGAGCAGACTCCCTTCCCAAACATCGTTATGTCCATTTTTAATCACCCCTATCTTTTATTACTATATTTAGATTCTATCTGCAGAATAAATTGGAAGCAAGGACATAACAACCATAAATAAGCAAAAAGAATGCCAGCAAACCGCTTGTTTACTGGCATTCTTATAACAACAATATTATTTTCAAAAATTTTCAACTGCTAACTGTTCCCATGTAAGACCATCCTTACCAGACTTATAATAAATACGATTAACCAACTTCACTTTCGCAATACCCGCATAAAAATCGCTTCTCAGCAGCATTCTTCTTCCTGTCAGTCTTTCATTGCGGAACTCATCGCATATAATAAATCTAGGGTGGCTATCATCCACCACTCTGTAGCAACCCCTTATCTCTGTTACCTCACGATATAGTCCAGTTGGACCGCCTTCGCATCGCAAATTCAAAATAAAGACATCTCCTTTAACTGGTACCCTCTTAACCTGTTCATATGTTAACCTATCAAGATGGCAGGCATCCGGCTCCTCATAATTTCTTTTTCTTCTACTCCTAACTTCTTTCATAATCCCATGTCCTCCAAAGCTAATTATCTCCCGCTGACGCTTGAGGTCTGAAACTCTTTTTTTGATAAAAAAATAAAGCTATTCCTGATTCTCCAATACCAGAAATAACTTTCACGCTCATTTATTCTCATTAAACATAAAGTGCAGACTGGTAACCATAAATCCAATAGCAATATTTAATTACCTGCACTCAGCAAGTTTAATGAAAAATAATATTAAATTGACAAATTTCCTTTGTCTTGATTATATTACCATACTATTCTTATAAAATCAACACAAAAATTGACAAATAATGTATACTTGAAATTATATAAAAATAAGAGTTCCACCTGATGGAACTCTTATTTTTATCCTGTGTTTTGAATACATATCAATATCAACCACAATCTACAAATTATCTTTATGCTTCTTTTGCTTCTCCTGTCTTATAAGTAACGCTTCCATCTCCTAAATCAATTACAGTTATTTTTGATAACTCCCCAAACTTATCCATTATATCTCTCGCGTAATATGAATTAGTCGTTATAATCATCAAATCTCCTCTCTCATCAATCCTGGCAGCAATTGTATCATCAACGAAACGATAACTGTCTACCACTATGGAAATAGGAAAAACCGTACCATATTTCTTAAGATACCAATACAATGCATTATCAAGCATTATCGGCTTTCCAAAAACCTCCTCACTTGCCATACAAAGTTTATATAAATCATCTATTGAAAGCTTAAGTGAAAACCAGTCTTGATACTTCCAAATCCCAGAGCAATACCGCATCTGTTCACAAATATACCTAAAATATCCCTCTGAATCCTCGAAAACATTATTATTTATGTACTCTACAACCTCATCTGCTGATAGTGGCAGACATGTGTATCTCTTAATGGCTAATAGTTTTTCTATAACAAATCTGATACATAAAACTACAAGATAAAGAAACAGAAAAGCTATAATTATAAGACCTAGTAAAATTACTCCTCCTAGAATTCCTATAATAGCAGAACGGGTAACAGAATGCCCTAATGACAGCTTAATTCCTATAGTACTTGCAATTATAATATATAACGCAATGCAACACATAAAAACACCTATTGGCGAATGCTGAACTATAGCCCTTGCAAATGTTTTGTATCTTTTCATGTTGGTTTACCTCCTCTTTAATATATGTTAACTTCTCTTTTTTCTTATGGGAAATGCCATATCACGCAACAACCCTATACTATACTTATGGTTATATATCACATCATTTATGAAACCAATGTCATAATCGTCTATATCTGAGACACTGCTACTTATCTGACGTATCTTTTCTACTAATAACGGAATTTCTCTATCATATGTTATTGTACACACGCAAACTGTTCTATAACCTTTTATTAACCGCCTTTTCGCCAATAAAGCATTACGAAGTGCCACTTCTTTCGAAATATTACTCATCCATCCGCAAAGCTTCTCTCTTTCGACCTGTGACATATACCACAAAACTGAAACATCTTTTACCGGATAATAATTTTTAAAAATCTCACTATACAGCATTTTCACACATTCCCTTTCATAATCATTTCTAAAGGAAAATCCAAACAGACAATTTCTGTCACCTATATCACCCCATATTTTACTAATTACATTTATAAGTATCAAACAAAATTAAAAAAATCCTATTAAGATTAAGATAAAAATCCTTCTCATCAAAGCAGCCATTAAAACCATAAATCGCTAACCCATTCTGCTCAGTATCAGTTACTCTATGCCCTCTAAATTCAATAATAAACTTATTATTAGGGAAATCCACACTCACATTAAATTCATCTTTATATGCCGGATATCTTTCATCAAATGCCCGCTTTACAAGTATTTCTATAGAACTCGGATTATTAAATTGTATAATATTTTTCATCTGAATGAATTGCTCACCTTTTGGAAGATATCTATTCATCATATTTTTGTAATCAGAAACGAAACAATATTCCCTTGCTTCATACAAATCTATAATGTACGTATCATTCCCCAAATATTGATATCTGGATTCAATCGGGAGATTTAACTTATTAAGAAACTGTTCATTATACCCACTTTTTACATCATGCGCATCATAAAACTTCTCAAGACAACTTAATAAGCACTGTTCATCCAACTCAATCGAAACATCAACAGTATCCTCCAATAAAAACTGGACAGAGCTGCATATTTCAATAACTTCATCTACATTTCTATCCATACTAACAACTAAGCAATTTTTTTTATGGTCTATGTAATAATAATGATCCAAAATATATATCATAATAACTGTTCTTTCCTATCTTCTATTCGATAACCCTCATATTTGCATTAGCTGAATCTTGTAATGTATACACCACTATTTTTCTATTTTTTACAGTGTAATAATACACATTATCATTACTTATAAATTTACTTTCAGCTTTTTTTATAAAATATGCATCTGTATATTCGTTTCTAATAGCTTTCCTTACATTAATATTAGAAACTTCTGAACGTGTTATCATTATTACGCCGAAAGCAGCAAAGCAAAAACAAATGATAATTAAACCTTGACTCACTATTTTAGAATATTTTTTATATTTTGCCATAATTCCCATTACTGATATAACTACTACTACTAACACCAAAGCAAATACAGCAAGTGGTATCACCCAGATAGAATCACCATACTCTAAAAAAATTTCTGATAAAATATGCACCATTTTATAATTTCTCCCTTTATTTTACTGTATATATTTTACAAGACACTCTTCACCAATCTTTGCTAATTATATCAACCCATATAACACATCTAACTTTGAAAAATCAATAACTCCGCTCTCTTCATCAACTATTTGTGCCAAATAAGGTCCAAAATAATATTTCTCTTGTTTCTTGCCTATTGGAATAGGATGCTCAACAACCAATGTATCATTTGCTTCATTTAAACTATATGTGTACCCTGTATCATCAGCTATATGCCTATAAGAATCAATGAATTTCATAACATTATCATACACATCTAATATCTGTTTCTCTGAATCTTTAAATACATTTTCAACTATACTGCCGTTTCTGACACATTTTTCATAGATTCTGCGATTTTTATTAATAAAAGGTCTCCTTATAAGCATCATCACTATGAACCAGGCAAATACATACCACATAAACCACAAAGCGCCATACTTGCCAGACATCATAAAATCATACGAAATAGGGAATGTTACATTATAAAATATTAAGCCACACATAATTATGTAATATACCCCAAAAAACATTATATTTATTAAATATTTCCCCATCTTTATTTTTACATACTCAGCGTTTCGCCAGTTTGTAGTTGATTTTTCTTTAGATTCCGCAATAAGCTTCCTTACATCTTCAATTTGCAGTGCAGATGGCACACACATAACCTTTCTATTTCCATATTCGCTCATAAATTTTACCTTCCTTAGCCGCTTTGTAATTAATTTTTATTTACGCAAATATAGAATACACAACTATAATAGCCTATGCAAGCAACAAAGTTCACAAAAAATGTTACAAAAGAATTTCAGCAGGTACGATAACTGTCAATTTTCCATGCCAAACAATATCATCATATTTTCTTGCAAAATTTCTTGCCTTATATAACACACCTGACATATAATTATTATGCCAATATTAAATTCTTCTAATTTAGTAATGGTTGTTGTTTCCGCTGCATTACGGTGCAGCGGTTTTTTATTTGAGATAAAGTCAGATAGAGTTTTCTTTCCATCCTGCTATAACAGACTCAAGTTCTCTGACCTTTTTAAATTCAAACGGAATCCTAAGTACACTCATCGTGTTCATGTGTGTATTAAGCTCTGCTGTATATGGTCTATCTGTAAGAACACCCTTTCTCAACACGGTATACTTAGCCAGCACATTCCCTGTTATAACCAATCCATTTCTCTCTCTCTTTACACCTGTTATCTCAGTAACTTTGTAATCTACTTCCTTATGATAGTAACCCATTCCGAATGTAGAGATTTTTCCCTGTCCGAAGCTGTCAGTTACAACATCCCTATACATAAGTTCCCTTGTCTCAGGTGAAACACTTACATACGAATAATTCTTCCTAAGGTTGTTAGCCACATACTTATCAAGCTTTCCTGATGTTAATGATTTTTTCTTTACTTTCTGTTTTGCAATAATCTTCTCATTCATTATTCTCATATAAATGCAAATATCAAAAACTATAACAATCACGGCAACTAAAACCATCGCTGCTGCCATATTAATTTCCGTCTTAAAACTATAAACCACGGCAATACCAGCGCCCTCTGTCATCAATACTGATGCAACCACAGCTATAATCAATTTTACAGCACTCTTACCTTTAAAAAAGTTATGCTTTATCCACATCCCTCTATCAAATTCAAATACCATAAACTACCTCCCTCTGATGACTCTATGTATAGTAAAAGCATCTATTCCACATTCCTTAGCCATATAGTTTAACATTTCTTTAAATCCTTTTGTTATCAGATGATGGTCTGTAATACCAAAAAATTCAACTCTTATTGATGCGTCATTGTTAATTCCAACCTCAAATACATTATTAACATGTATTCCATTAACATTATCGATGAATGATATAACATTTACATCCGGGCCGGAAGCAGGTTTTTCTCCTTTAACTATAAGATCAAACGCGGGCAGATTACATGCAAACCGCTTTGCCTCCATCATTTTACCTCCAGTGTAACCAAGAACCATCATATTAAGACTATCTTTAAATTCAAAAAGACCAGAAAAACCCACACACACAATCTTAATATCTGCACACTCATCTGTGTATCCTGCGCAATACTTTACCTTGCCAATAGTAACAGGCTTCATCTCGCCCTCACTGCTTTTGACACATGAATATACTATCTTTTCATCTGTTACATCACACACTATGACCTTTTTATCACAATCACTCAGAGTAATAGCAATATACATGGTTATATCCAATAAATCATAGCCATACAACACTACATACTTTGTCGCAGTTCCATTAACAACCTCAAACATAAATTTACTCCTGCTGCCTTTCTTCTAACCTCGCAATCCAAAAAGCATCTTCTTTTTCTTTCGCTGGTTATTTGTCATAATATCATTAAATATGATTTCTATTTCCTTTGACGGCATATCCCAATCCGGGCATATAGGCACTTCATATACATTCGCTCTTGCACCACCCACACTGCATATCTTTCTTATCTCACTCATTTTATTTCTTGACATGAATGTAATAAGATAATTAATAGAACTTTCGAGACTGTTCTTCAAAGCCACCTCTTTAACATATCGCTTAAGTTCAACAATCTTCCACTCTGACGCTGATGCGACGACAATCCTCTTGCTCATCCTGAAGAAATTCTCATCTGCCATCTCATTTCCATAGTCCACTATTACAAAGTCATAATCATCTCTGAACCTTGCGGCAAACTGAGCATAATTGCAATAAGGATAAAAGTCCATTCCCTTATACGAAAATCTTGGAATAACATTACTGTTAATATATGTATCAGGGTATAAATTCCTATATATATTAGCAAATGTATGAACATGTCCCCCTCTTGCATTGTCATACGGGTGATTCTGCTCAACAATAGCAACCTTATAACTCGATGAAAGAGAGTACGCAAGCATAAGAGCAGTATGTGTAGTTCCCACACCTCCGCATACGCCGCCAACGCCAATCTCTACAGTTACCATGTTTACTCTATCGTGTACTTTAGCAGATGAAGCTTCTCTGCTCTTCCTGAGTTTCTTTTCCTGCTTCTTCTCTTCTTTTCTTTCAGCTTTACTCTTAACCTGTTCTTCTGCTACAACAGGTTCACCAGCCTGCTCCATGACACCAAACCCGCATAACTCCGTAAGTCTGCACAACTCTCCCTGATAGTAAGGATATATCATGTCACTCCCAGCCTTTTCAAACACTGCATTCTCAAGTACCGGCAGAGCCACAACCTTATAATCCCCACCTATATATCTTTTCAAGTCCTCTGGAACTCCATCTGTACACCTGTTTACTACATAAGATATATCCACTCCGGGATAATTTCTCTTAAGGTCTCTTACATACAGGAAATCATCCTCATTCATTGCGATAGTGCTGTCAACTACTACAATCAGATGTTTAAGATAAGGTATAAGTTCCAGGCATCCGTCAGCAGCATAATAAGAACCAAAATCTATAATCTTAGGAGACGACAGCGCTAATAATAATCTATATGTCTCCTCATTCCCCCAGCTGTCACCCGTCCATAAATCCGTGTATGAATTAGGAACACAGAAATTAATATCAAAAAATATATTTGTCTTATCCGGACACTGATTTCCAGATGCAACCTCTGAAATATGTGACACATAATCTGTACCAAACACCTCAGCAAAGTCAAGCCTTTCGTACAAATCTGATTCTGTATTAGGAAGCTGCACAAGAGAAGGATGCAGGCCCTTAGCAGCAAGCTCCCTTGCAAGGTTCAATGCTACAAATGTGCTTCCTGATTCTGCAGTAAGTCCTATTATACCTATCGTCTCTGACACATCAACAAACTGCACATCATGCTTAATTACCTCTTTTATAACTTCCTTTTCAACTACCTTCTCTACTTCCTTGACAACAACCTTTGGCTCTTTTGTCTGCTTTTCTTTGTTACCGGCAGTTGCTTCTTCCACTTTACGCTTAATTATCTCCTCAGGAAAATACATGTCGAATTTCCCTGAACTTATAAGCTCATCCCTAACCTCCGGAAGAGTCTTTGAAAGACACATGGCAAATTGTTCGGCCGTTAAACTGGACATAAGCTTTTCTGCACGCTCTGTTGCAGACAGCTTTCCGGAAATATCATTAAGAATAGCAACTGATTCAACAGGATCAAAAGAAGATACAGCCTCTTTCGCTTCTTTTATGTTGCTCGTATCTATATTGTAATAGATTTTGCATACCTTTCTTGACCTACCCCTGTCTTTGATAACTGCAGCAATATTAGCCATCGTAGCATCTGCATCAAACAAAGCTCCAGTTATTCCTACAGCTTCAAGCCTTTTCATGTAATCAGTACCCTTATAATTGTTTCTTACTATAGGAATGATAAGAGTTTTCTCATTCTCTGTCCGTATATAATCAAAATCATCCGTTGTAAATGGCGCACTTCGTTGTAATGACTCTGACAATATACACACTGTGTAGTCACACTCTTTGTCTGTAAGAGCCCTAATGACCGCATCCTTTGTACGCTTATAATCATCTTCTGCTCTCCCTGGTGCAAACTCGACACCAAAATTAGCAATCTCGCCTTTTACTCCATCTATCATGTCATTATTCAAATTAAGACCAAACAATATTTTCTCCATATTAACCTCCAAATGAACTGCTCGCAACCAACTTATGTCAATCAAAGCCCTCTTACTTCATTACAATAACTAAACACATACAAATATGATTAAACAGGTCGCCCTTTAAGTCAATACATTTTATCTTATTTTGATTTTTATATTTTTTTGTTTTACGAGTTTAGTGCGGAAATTCCCTACCCGTTCCTGAACAGTTCTCTTCTCTGTAATATTTCTGTAATCTTTTTTGTTCATTCTATTAATAGAAATACCCTACACCATATGCTATACTACAGCCACACCACTATTATAAAATATATGGAGGATAATGCCATGCTCGATAATAATGTTGAGAACTATAATAAAAAGATAACATCACCATTAACTGAGATATTCCTTTCTCATACACACGAAATACTGCAAAACTGCGTATGCACATTTTCACCAGCAAAAACTGCTGCTTCTTTGTATGGCGACTGGAGCGATATTCTGCACTCCCTTATAATGTTTCTTAGTGCTGCACCAAATGAATTCTCGGATGCACTCTACTCCACCCCATTCATCCCTAATATTATGCCTACAATATCCAGAGCAGAGGGACTTATCCATTATGACATTGTTAATATAAAAAAAAATACCATCACACCGTACATGATTTCAAATACATGCATTCTAATAAAACCTCTGCTGCCAGAAACAATAAAATCATCAGAGGAATACATTATGTCACACTTTCATTATATACAGAGTGAATTTGATGTAATGAAACAGATAGATGCTTACTGTCTCACTATTGAGAAATTGCTGCACAGTCCAAACAAAGAAAGCTTTAAGGCACTACTTCCTTTTAAGGATACCATTGCCTACATATCAGCGTATATGACTTATAAATATGCCTCTGAGCTGCTTGATTGCATAAATGCCAGGGAATTTAACCTGAATGCACCAATGGAGGATTTTATTAAACGTGATTATGGAGACGAACATATAAAAATGTTCCGTGACTACTTTAACAAGGGAATATCTGTTTTAAGAAGCTACAACAAAGCAGAAGATAATAAGTATAATTTAGCTGGAGACTTAGGGCGGAACTATATAATAGGCACAGATTCATATATACTAACACCCTTTACTAATATAATGCTTGTAGACTGGACTTCTCTTTTAAATATTGCTGAGTTAGCGGAAACAGGCTATTCAAAAATGGATAGGCATTATCTTGATGAAAATTCACCGTACACTTACTTTTCTGGCGAACATGAAGTAAAAAACTTTTGTGATAACTACAAGGACGTAGCAAATGATTTTAATAATGACCTTTCTTATCCAATAAATGATGATGCAAGCTTAACTGCTAAATGTATGCAGATTCATAAAAATATCCGCGATTACAAGGATAATGCCCTGCATCTTATTGAAAGCTTCACTGAGAATAGCAAAACTGACATATTCCGATATCTCGTTGAAAATGGAATCCAGCTACTATGCATATCTGACTGTTACAAAGATTCTGTTGATATTATGCTGGCTCACAATGGCAATACCCGTATCAATACAGGCATATTTTACAATAATAGCCTTGATAATGGTTCACTTGTATTATCTATAGTGGATAATAATGAAGCGCTCTTTTTAAGCAAAGCACAGAACCCATACGTTACAAGCATCATTGATGCACTTTTACTTCATCTGCCGCAATGGACAATCAGACATGATGAGTTATCTGAATCTCTGGAGAATTGTCTTAGCAGCTTAAATACAGTGTTTGAATCGTTTGCATTAAAAAATGGCTTTCTATATCCTGCTTATAGCGAACAATCTAACAGCATTATAAACTCATATCTGAGCCATTTCTGCTCTAACGAGGAGATGCTGCTGGCATATGAATATGTAATGCTCTATACCTGGTACAATAACAGCCCATCCACCCTGTATAACCAGCTTAAAAAACTTTTTATTATGAGTATTGATGATGACTATCCGGCTGAACTTATAGGATACGATTTTGAGGAGTACGACGACGATGCAATATGCCATTTCCGTAATTTCTTTAAAGAATCGGTTTTTACCATAATAAATATATTATCCCCAGCTAACCACACAATGCAACATAAGATATCCCGCCTTAAAGCTCTCACTGATTGTTACAGGAATTTTGCGGATGAAAACTAACTGCTCTATTGACTTAAATACATACCTGAATGATAATAAATCGCATAAGATTAATGCTAAAGGAGATAGACATGACACGAAGCCGAAAAGAAAAATACAGACTGAATATGGATGCCCTATTTGGTACAGACATAAGTCAGGACAGACTTATAAACGAACATTTTCATAAAAAGAGAAAGCTTATATACTCTGTGGTCTCAATTCTCCTAACTATTATTGCAATATCAGGCATTATCTGTATGGTAATAATACACAACAATGGATACAGATTTGCCGTAGGCAGCAAAAAAGGCGGTGCTTCATATGTAGGAGTAGTTTCAACCTCACAAATTGAAGAAGAACTCGCTAAATCCTCAAAAGATGATTTAGTATATGAAAATCTTACTGTATTTGAACCTCTTACCGAGGGAACTGTTGTAATCGTATTTATATATCTTATACTACTCATAATCGTACTTGATAAAAGAGCGGAATCTGCTACAGCGCTTAAAGCCAAAGCAGAATATGACAGAAAAGCAGCTATAATAGAACAGGAAAATTTAGAGAAGCGTGCTGACTTCATAAGCAGCATACACAAGCAGGCTCCTGACATAATCGAAGAATATGAGGAAGAATCAGAGGAAGAACGCGGGGAGGATAATAAGCAATATGAGGAATAAATTAAGATACGGCTGTATAGCTACAGCCCTTCTATCAGTACTTACAACGACTGGCTGTGTACAGTATGATTTCGTCTCTAACATAGACACCTATGAAACTTACACATACACAGAAACCCATGCCGAAACAGTAACTTCAAATGTAAGTCTTTCAGGCGATAACTCCGATAAAACAGATGAACCATCAATTTCACACAACATAAGTTCTGATGACAGCACGGAACCACAACAGCCCGTTGCGCCAGAAAACAAACCTGCAGAAATTGTGGCAGCCCCAAAAGCTAATACAGCTAATGCTCTATCGTATCCTGATGGGAATTATACAGTAATCACATCTGACTATCTCAGTGCTGTATTTGATACAATAAACTCCGTAAGAGCTGGATATGGACTAACCCCACTATCCCAGTCTTCCGCTTATACTACAGATGCGGACATATATGCCGCCAATGAAGCAGCATACAGCAAATTCATATCCGAAAACACAAACAATAGTGCAACTATTGCTTCCTGCATGTCTTCAAGAAATTCAGAGAAGTCAATATGTTCAAGCGTCAGTTCCATGTTATCAAGCAGACCAGGCGTACTTAATGCCAGTTCCATGTCCGTAGGCATTGCTACCAACAGTTCAACAGGATATGCATATGTGTGTATATTTTTCAATTGAAAAACAAAAATAAAGAGTGCAGTTCAATGAATGAACTGCACTCTTTATTTTGTACTTTTAACAAATCACTTTAATCTACCATAGTGGAAATTATATTAACACTAACATCTGCCATTACATGAACAGCTATACACCTTGTGTTATTGTTTATCAATTGAACACTTCAGAAAACATGTTTCAATACATCTTATGTTAATGTTTATTGTACAACACACATATACAACATCTGCCCAATAATTGCAAGAATTTTTTCTATGAATATTTACCAAGGCCGAGTACATACATTTACCGTTTTTATGCCATTTTCTTACATTTAAAATATCTCATCAGTAAACTGACAACCAGACATATTACCATTGGCATTATTGGTGTAAAACCAACTATAAATGATACACCCATAAGACTTGTTATAATCAACCATATTAACGACGGTACAAACCATATTGATGCAATTACAGCCACAATGATACTTTTAAGATTAATCTTTTTAAAAATGTATAACAAAAATAATTCAAGCACAAGGAAGATAAAGAACGGAATAACTATATATTTTACAAATATATCTACCAGCTGCGCATTAGTTGGATTGTATTCATTAATCTCATTTATCAGTGTCCTTGCAACATCAACTACGGAATATTTATTCAAACTTTCGTACATCTTAACCTCCTTTTAATGAGAATCACTTTTTGTAGATGATTGTGCCGCATCAGGCACATATATACCTGGCGAAACCTCAACTCCGGAATTGTTATCTTTTGCTTTCAGATTAACAAATCTTCCCTCCTGAGTACCGATATCCTGAATGTTAAAGTCAAGTATGCTGTAGTAGGTGTTATCCCCATATACATTTTTTGTTATTGTATATGTGTACTCATCTGTCACATTGACAACCTTCCCTGTATCATCGTAGTATGAATGAATCCATCTAAAAACAAAGAGATAGTACTGCCCATAATCAAAGTAAGTAGCGGCACTATAACCTGTGCTTATATGCTGAGGATCGTCTTTCCCGGCATGAAGCTGGTCTCTGAATTTGCGGTATTCTTTTGAAAAGCTCTCTTCGTCATATGAGTACCCATAATATTTTAATAGGCTTTCATCCCATTTAAGCCACATTAAATCATAGTCACCATCTTCAAAGTAATTAAGGTATGTACTTACAACCTTATTCAACTCCTCAAATGTATCCATATCTGCACCATATCTTAACTTGGCTTCTGCCCTGGTATCCTGCTCAAGAATCTTTGAAGCGTCTGCCTCAAGATTATCTTCTTTTTCTTTATTACTTGATACGATAGTGGCTATAAGACAAATAGCCACTATCACAAGTATGGTAATTGTGCAAATAAGGATTCTCTTTATGATTTTAGTCTGCTTCTTTCTTATTTCCTCAGATTTACCCATATCTTATTCTCCTCTTGTAATATCCGGTCTGGTTCCTTCAAGGTCACCTGAAAGATTCCAGTTATCCAGTTCTGGGAAATACAGGTATGGGTCTATCGTCTCTTTTCGAGACTGAATATCCGGTCTTGCTCCCCAGTCAGGATGAGCATACAGATCTGTACCCTCATGGATTTCTCCATCTCTTAATTCAAGATGAAGATGTACTCCGGTAGAATCTCCTGTCGTTCCCATATAACCACACACGGTATCACTGTTTACCTTATCTCCTGTATTAACCAAAACTCTGCTCAGATGGAAATATGATGATTTAATATTGTCGCCATAATCAATAATGATATAGTTTCCACATGAATTATTATATCCAGTATCTACTACCTCACCTTCACTGATACCATATACCTTAGTGGACTCACCCGTCGTAGTCCACAAATCCATTCCGTTATGGAAGGCTCTTTCATGTGCATCTGATGTAGGGTTAGACCTCCATCCATACCATGATGTAATATATCCTGTAAATCCATCTGAAGAATGAATCGGAAGCTGCATAACTCCAGTTGAGAGCTTCTTATAAGCTGTCATATATTTTGTATCCTCAAAATCAATGCCACAATAACCATCATCACCCGTTCCGTTCTCAAGAATACCATTCAATATATGTTCGTACACCTCGGATGTTCTGTCACCATACAGCTGAGGTGATGCTTTATTCATATATTCAAGCAGTTCATCTTTTCTGTTTACGTTACATAATACATAATCTCCTGTACCAGTATTTACCTTATGACTTGAATCAAGGTATTCTGATGTCATTTTGCTTACGGATGAATAAATGTTAAACATCTGCTTAGTAAGAGTAGAACCATTAGTAGAAAACTCTTTAACTACCTTTACATACCCATAAGCATCTGCTTTTCCGTCTTCCTTTGTAAATCCATAATAATATCTGCAGAAGTACTTTAAATCCACCTTTGTGTATTTTGCGCTGTCTTCAAGAGAAATCTTCTGCACATATGATGTTTTTTCTCCATAATAATCACTATATGGATTTTCCGGATTTAAGCAGGCATAGAATATATGATTTCCGCCCTCAATACCTGCGTAGTATGCTATTACATTATTCTTTTCATCTTCTATTGCATCACTACCCTCAACAATTGATAAAAGTGCTATATCGCCAACAACAAGTTCATCAGGATTCTGAAATCTGTAATCCGCTTCCTTGTATATATCAAGCATTCTTATGCCTTCTGCTGTTGAATAATGCGAATCATTATTTGCATTTCTTGTTTCCTGAAAAATGGAATCTTTCAAAATAAAATTTACAAAACCTGCTGCACATAAACCTATGCGCTCCCCATCATCAAATCCGTTGCTCCTAGAGCTATTTCCGTCTCGAAGCATAGTTCCAAAACCTTCCTTTGTAATATTTGATGTAGGCACTTTAGGTCTGTAATAATCTGCACCTTTTGTTGAAGAGCTCCATAGTCCTGCGTAATAACCATATTTTCTAAGCTTATTTTCACCATCATAATAATGAGGTCTCTGATAGCACATCTTACCATCATACATAACTGTAGCAACCTGCAGACCTATTCTAGCACTAGGAACGTACTTTGTTGTCTGCTGGTCATATATAGCCTGTAATTCTCCCTCAAGATTAACAGATGTTGTTGCATTGTTAAGGACCTTTGCATAAGCTGAGCTGTTCGTAAACTCCTTATCTTCCTCACTGATAGTTCCAGAATAATAAGAAGGGTTTTTATACTGATATGTAAGCTCTTCTCCTGTCTGTGGATCATAAGCATCATAAGCCTTCTGAAATTCTGCACCAACCGTACCACCAACTACATCTTCTATCTGTGACATGATATCAAACATAAACTGATACAGTGATGAATCAATTCCCATATCTTCCCAACATTTGATAAGGTCTCCTATTCTGTAAGTCTTTTTAAAGCTTACCAGTTCATAATGAGTATTCTTATCATCATCCTTAACTTTTACATACTCAAAATCCGACCACTTACAAAGCCAGTTGCTTGCCTCTCTTACAAGACACACAGGGTAAACCTTGCCATCATAGTACACATATGAGTAATCACCCTTAGAAGTACCTCTGTCATATTTATTATTTTTTAAATATGTATAATCACTTGAATATGTCATGTTGGTAGAAACATTCGTACCTGAGAGATATCTGTCCGTCCTGCCTCTGTCTACCCCATTATAAATAGTTGAACCATTGTTCCATGCCGGATAACAGTAAGCCGAATATGGAAAGCCGCTTTTAGCAAGGTAATCTGTATTGTTAAAAATCTTTTCACCTCTTGCATTAGTCTTATTACTATAATTATCACGAACAGATAGAGCGTAACTGTAAGTAGGATCACCAATCTGTCCACCATCTGAATCAGTTGTAAAATTTACAGTACTTCCCAACCCATCGTTTTCTATCCACTTCTGCACATCGTCTGATACATATTGCGTAAAGAACTCTACATTAGTATTAAGCCCATGCTCATTAAGCTGTTTTACCATATTGGTTATATCATCTGCACTTACAAGGCTCAGTCCTAACTTATCCGGATTCTCAACAACACCATCATCATTCATATTTTCTGCAACAGCTTCAATCTGCTTCTCCATTGCAGCATCATCACCAAATTTAGATATACACGCAAGCGTAAGAAGATACTGCCAATGCATTCTATACTGATATGTAAAAGATGACTGGTCCCAGTTTACCTCCACTGTATTCTGTTCCCCACTAACATCCTTATTGCTGTCATTTGCGCCTCCGGCATATGATTCATAATCGCCTGTACTTATATCCGGTATCGTTATAGTACTTGCAGCGGAATCATATGAGCTTGCTTCATAGCTGAATGCTTGAAATATTGTTTTATAGTTTACGCCGCTTTTCTCCAACTCAAGCAGACCATCATCAAGAGCCTTATATGCTCCTCCATATGATGAAATCTGTGTATAGGCTGCATCTTTCTGATATTTATTAGTGAAAGGGGAGAATACAGCGCTTACAATACCAACGATAGCTCCAACCAAAGCAGTTACAGTACAAGCGCCCCCTATCAGCACTACTAATGTAGGAACTGAGCCTGTAAAAATCTTTTTCACTAACGACTTTGTTTTCTCTTTTACAGCATTTTTTAGCGCACCCGCCAGCTTATCTAGCAACTTTTCTCACCTCTTTCACTATATCTCTACCATACAAACCCATTATCCCTCATACGCTCATTGGTGCGTGTCGTATAATCATTAAGCTGTTCTGCCTTCCCATTCATACCTGCGTTCATTCTGCTATATGAACTCTTTGCACCATTAACAGCATTTCTGCCAGTCTGAACCATAGTCTGTGCTGCCGGACCATAGCTCGACATTGAAACAGCTTCCTTTACTGTAGCCTTAGTAGCATTAAATCCTGCAGAGGCAAGTCTTCCCGTAGCCTGTCCAACCTGTGTGTTTGCAGCAGAATCTATCACTCCGCCTGCCGCTGTACCAACATGGGAACCCATAAGCGAACCTCCGGCTGCCATAGCTGTCATGGCAGTAGGACCAAAGAATAATCCCGCTGAAGCACCATATGCAGCACCAAATACTGCTCCTGCTGTTGACGTAAATGCTTTTGTATTTTCCCTCTTGGCATACTGTCTTAACAACTGTGCCCTTCTCTGATTTGACATGCCGCTAAACGCTGCACTGTTAAGGTTATTTACATTTGCAGAACTGTCGATGATACGCTGTCTTGCCTGTGCAAGCTGTGCCTGGCTTACCGCACCTCTCATATTGTTTGAATCCATAGCTGCAGTTCCCTGGCTTATTCTGCTTCTTGCCGCTGCAATATTAGCTTCACCACTTGATACTGTATTTTCAAGCTGACTCCTTGTTTCATCGTCAAGCACTTCTCCTGAGTTAAGTCTTTGCCTTGCCGCATTAACGGCTGCCATTTCCTGCTCCATGACAGCTCTATCCTGATTCTGTTTTGCACTTATTGGCATATTCATCATGGAAGCCTGACCTCTGAAATCCGGACCCATTTTTGAATTAGTATTCTGCATAGCTGCCAGTCCTGCCGATACGTCACCAGCTGTTCCCGGCAAATCTTCCATATCGCCCATTCCAGCGCCAGCTGTTCCCTGTAAATCTTCCATATCGCCCATTCCAGCGCCAGCCATAGCTCCATCATTACCTGCAGACTGACCGTTTTCAACATTATCAAGTGCGGGCATCCCGGAACCGCCAGAAAAACCTTCAGCATCTTCGCTAGGTTCAAAACCGCCCTCTGCACCATTTTCGAGTGCTTCAAGCCCCTGTGAACCATTTACTCTTCCAAATCCATTCTGTGCAGCTTCATCAGCAGCACCCATCTTTTCGAGCATGTCTGCTTCTTCATTGGCTGCCTTTGCATTTGCTCTGTGTTCTCTTCCTTCTTTTATAGCCTTACCCATTGCACCTGCACTTCTTGCCAATGCCAAGGCACCCATAGCAGCTCCGGCCATAGCGCCAATACCGCCCATGTTAAGACCTAATATCTGTCCCACTGTTCTTCTTGTAGGTATAAGCATCATACATATCATAAGAGTTAATAAACCAGCAAGGATATGTACGCCCTGCCCGTACACTACATTATAGACAGTTACCGGAAGCAACAATAAAATGGAATCAATTACCGGCACAAGCAAGGCTGACAATACATTCTTAAACCAGTTATTAAGCAGATTTTTGTCTGTATAACTCATAACGCATACCATTGGAAACAGACAGAAATAAATTGTCATTCCAAGAGCAACACCCACATATACATAAGAGAAGTATAATGCAAGAACTGTTGAAGCCGAGAATACAACTGCCCATATCCATGAGTTATCAGCCATGCCACTGAATATATCTGCAATTCCTTTTTCAAGGCCCACTGCTGCTCCATCACTTCCCGTCATTGAAACAGTAGAAGCCATAGAATTTATAAGATACAAAAAAATATCCCTTACATATATCATAAGATCAACCACATATGGCATAAGGTAAAGAAAGAGGGATATCATAATAAACTTATCTAATGAAGATTTTGCTTCCTCCCTGTTCTTTACTGAATTTCCGAAAATCAAACCCTTTACAAGCTGTCCCATGAATATGCACCATATCATAACCCAGCAGATTAGACGGAACATATTGTAGACATATGCGCCAACAATTCCATAAGGATTGCCTTTTGTAAGTTCAAATCCATAATAGTTTGTTCCACTGTGTGCTATTCTTCCATATACAATAGAATCCATTGACATACCCCATGATTCCTCAAGTCCAAGAAGTATATCTCCGGGTGCTCGCAACAGTCCAATAAACTGCTTTTCGAGCCACTTAGCTTCCTTTGCTGTTGCATTTTCTGTCCTCTGTGTATCATTTCCTGTCTTATATATGCCGGAATTCTTATCCACAAAGCCGCCAGCCTGTGCAACTATTGTGGAGGACTCAACTATACCATAAGTTATATTCATCAGACAGAATGCAACAGCAAGTATGCAGACTGTCTTTTTCAGGAAGTTTTTTACTGTTCTGCTATGAAATTTTCTCATTCTCCCAGACATAAACAATCCTCCTATCCTGCTCTCCTGTTTGACATCATCCTAGCAATCTTCTCCGGATCAGTCTCGCAAATCTTTGCCTCTGAACGAAGATAATCAACCTTAATGAATACAACAGTGTCTTCATTATCAATAAGACAGCACTCTCCTTTTCGTGATTTATCAATATCGCCGTTAGCATCTACAGTACCTCCAAGACGCATTACCTGATCTAACTGTGATTCTGTAAGAGGAGTAACCTCTCTGATAAATTTTGCGTCCATCTTTGCCTGCTTATACAGAATTTTCATGGCAGTATTCTTAACGATAGCCTTTGTTTCCTCATAAGCATTGTAATCGGCCAACGCCTGTGTAATAGTAATCATACAAACAAAACGCTTACGAGCCTGTCTGTACATACTTTCAATGAATTTACGGCTCTCAAAGAATGCAAATGTATTATGAAACTCATCAACAACAACTGCACACTTCTGCAGTTTATGTGGATTATTAGAATTCTTCTTAACAAAGTATTCATTTACGAAATTACATGCGATCTGCTGAGCAATTCTTTTATCAGCAGGTGGAAGCTGTGAAAGGTCTATATCCATGCACTGGGTTTCCTCTGAAACCCTAAGAGTTGACTGACCATCATAATAAGGCTTAACACCTATAACGGAATATACTCGTTCCCTGTCGCCATTAATGACTGCATATTTAAGGTCGTTCTCATCCACAGGCAGGTTATTATATTCTTCTACACTGTACTCCCCAACTGACTTCTCAGAATAATAACATTCTTTTATGAATGGCTGAATACCAGCTAAAGCAACTGAGAAAGCCTTATCCTGAAGCTCATCCGTGTTAAATCTTCTTCTATTAAGAAGAGATATAAAGAATTCGTGTAATGTAGGCATTGCCTTCCTTACTCTTCCGGACGAAATACGTCCTCCCTCATATACCTGTCCATCTTCATATATACTGTCAGGATGTCCCTCTTCTATGCCCTTAGCAGCATATAAGCCTACAACTGTATCAGATACAATCTTAGTGAGGTATACATCTGTATCAAATGAATCGACCTCTCTTCCATCTTTAATCATTGAAAGAATAATATTGGTACAATCTGCACATTTTTCCATCAGATTAAGCTTACGGACTTCTTTTCTTATTGACGGAAGATACTCAAGTTCTACATCGATATCAAAAATATTCAGGATGTTATCAGAACCATGCTTAAGCTGGAATACTACACCACCCTCTGTACGAACAAGAGGAACATATTCCCCCTCTGCTCCATTAGGTGAATCGTAATCAATGAATGCCATTCTGTAGCCAAACACTTCCATCCATCGTGATGAATACATCTTTAATCCGGCAGATTTACCCGCACCTGTTATACCAGAAATACACATATTGTATCCGGAATGCGATTTATCATATGGATCAATAAGTACTGGCTGATGTGTAAACATATTTCTACCGCCAAGTATACCATTCTTATGAGAGAAAAATGATTCTGTATGATTAAATGTATCTCCAAGAGAAGTCTTATCCATGATATGATACTTTACAATCAAATCCTTAAACGGTCCTTTACCAACCTTCATCATCTTATTAAGTGGCGCTGCCGCAAGTATCCCTTCAGCATGAGCACCATAACATCCAACAATATCAATTCCTTTTTCCTTACCTATTGAATACAGGTCTGCACACGCATCATTCAAATGCTCAAGACTATCTGCTCTTAAAACAAAAAGAAAAGCCACCTTAAAGAATACATTAAGACCACTTTCTATTACCTTAGCCCATTCCTCACACTCTGTCAGCTTAGCTGAAAGTCTTCGAGCCCTGTTAGGGTCTTTTCCCTCTGCAGCTATAAGTTCCGATCCAAGTGCTATTACTCGTTTATCGAGAAGTTTCTGCGACTCAGCAGATGATATCGGATTCCAAAATACCGATGTGGTACAGTTAGGAAAATTCATAAGCTCCGCATATGTAACTGCAAAGGTACTTCTTTTTGGAAGCTTATCCGCATACAATGCGCATTCATATACATCACGTCCTCCATCATTAATTACAACATATCCAAGCTGAGATGTATCAATACCATCAGCACAGCATATGTCCTTTGCATTTTTTCTTCCAGTTGAGAGGTAATCAACCATGTCAACTTCTTTAGATGAAAGAGTATCTGCTTTTCCATCAGCTTTTTTTCCTGAATTATTTTTTTCTTTCTTACTCTGTTTACTGCTCTTTGCAGGCTTTGCAATCAATATAATCAGGGCAACAACAGCCGCAATTATAACTAACAAAACACCTATCAGCAGTACCAACGATAACTGCTTAGACATAATTACCCCTTTCTATTTCTCCTCAGGAATATCAAAATCAAGGCTAAGACCTGTAAAAATATGGTCTTTCTGTTCCTCTTGTTTTGGTTCCTTTGTGGATGCCATTTGCGAAACTCTCTTTTCTTTTTCTTCCCTTGCCTTTTCTTCCTTTATGCGCTTCTTTTCGCGCTCTTCAAATTTATTAGTCAGAATTTCTTTCTTTCTGTCCTCAATATCACCACTCGTAATAGTTCTATTGCTCTCATCCTCTTTACCATAAGCTCCAAGTGCTTCAATATCATATGATTGCGAAATCTTATCCGCAACCTCAGCCTCAACACCACGCTCTATCATTTCGTTGTAGACTTTATCCTGCTGATCCTGAACCTGTTCAAGCACCCCCTCCTCCATAGCCAGCTCATAGTCCGATTCTTTTAAACCGGATGAGGAGGTTATCTCTTCATAATAATTACTTGCTTCAAAATCTTTCTCTGTGAAAACATTAGCTGTAAGAGGATGAAAATGTCTTCTCATCATCTGAACGAGTTCATTATTTCTTACCCTCGACGCACGTACACCTGCGTTACCAAGTGCATGAATGTAAGCATCACCTTTTCGTTTAAGCTCGGTTATTGCTTTCTTATGAATTTCCTCATCGGTTAAATCGGTAACCCCCATCAGCGGGTCGTATGTCCAATCGTATACATAAGTTTGAACTTTTTCCGGAGATGTAGACCTTGATACCTGGTCGATATAATTTAAGTTATCAGCGAGGTGAAGTCGCCTGTAATCATACACCTCTATCTGCGATGCAAGCTTTTCACACTGACTGAGTAATTCCCACTCAATTTCATCTGTGAGTTTATCCTCACTCTTCAAATCATAATACTGTGATGTAAGTCTGTTAAAATCCTCATTAAGATTAAAAAGCATCTGCTCCGCTCTATCATAAGCATTCTTATAATTCTCCCTGACATTATCAAGATCAACAGCCTTGGTATACTGTCTGAAAGTTATCGGCTCAATAGCACTGTTGATGAACATTCCATAACCACCCTCGGTCATATTGCGTTCTGATGCCCTTGACTGGAAGTAATCAAAGCCTCTCGCTTTAATTATTCCTATGAACCTAGTACCACCATCAGTAATAATCATATCATCCCTTATATCATCAAACTTGCAGAAATCAATACTATCTTTATGGACCAGCTCATCATAATTAACTTCTTCTTCTTTTATTCTCTTCTTTTTTCTAACCTTAAAGTACCAGTATGCATACAACCCAGCCAACACGATTATAACAGCAAGGATTATTGCGATCAGCTGTGCAATCTTCACTATAGCCTGTAAAGACATTACTCATTCTCCTCTCCTAAAAGCATTTCTTCTCTTTCCTTTTCCTTATTTTCTATATACTCAATATCTGAATTATAGTGCTTTATATAAACGACTTTATTTTTTTTTTGATGAATTTTTCTAAATATCCATTTATCCACTGTCAGTCCACCACCTCTCATATATTCGGTAGTCGATATTGGTATCATGGATAACACAACGCTCACAGCAGTAATAATTCCCCCGATTACCAAGCCCAGAATCATAAGATTAAATAATGAAAGAATTTTAGCAAATATTATTGTAAATGTTCCCATCACTGCTAGAATTAAAACGCTTCGTGTTGGGAAAAATTTCAGCCATCGCTCCTCATCTTTAAACTCGCCTGGCACCTCATGCATTGACATATTAATCTTCACTTCCTTTTCATATAAAATTCATAATAAAATAAAAGAGCCACCTAAAAACAGGTGACTCATAAAACTCATACAAATGCTTCAACAAGCGATACAGTTGCACCGATTATAGTTGTTATGCCAAACAACATTATTGATATTATTAATTTCCCTGTTAATACTTCTTTTGCTGCAGCACGCTTATTTGGTGTCTTTGATGCAGCGATCTTAAGACCAAAAATAACGAAACTAATCAATAATCCAATAATTCCTATGCTAAAACATAATGTATACCAGTCCTGTGCAAGTCCCAATAACACCTGCCAGCCAGTGCTGTTACCATCAAGCACATTAGTCACACCTAAATAATCCCACGGATCATCACTTGCACTAAATGCCCCGAATACAGTCGATTTTCTCATAGAATACACCCTAAATAGCCCTTACAATGCCGGCAATAATAATTGTAAGTGTTGGTGTCCCAAAGACCAGCAAACCTCCGATAATGATTCCAACAATCCATCCCTTTGCTTCATCTCTTTTACCAGTATTCTTTGTTGCCGCGATAGTAATACCTATTATAACAAGACACAGCATAATGCCTATAATACCTATTGTTACGGCAAGTGTATACAAGTCCGAACCTACCGTTGTTAATTTTCCAATTAAATCCTTAAAGGTGCCACCATCCGCGCTTCCGTTTTTCAGCTTACCCACAGCCCCGTCAACATCAACGTCTGCAAATGCTGTAATTGATGATGTCAATGCAACAAGTCCTGAAGATGCTGCAACACCTAAGGCTGTCCCCGCCTTCTTACATTTCTCCGTTATATTCATTTCTCCCTTAAACCTCCTGTTTAACTTGTTTTTTTATATACTTATATTGTTAGTTAGGTAAGGCTTAAAGTCAACTTATTTTTACAAATTTTTACAATTTTTCTTCTCACTAATAAGCAAAAAAATAAAGGGGTATCAGGCATAAGCCTGACACCCCTAAAAGATAGTTAATTAATAAGTTATTCTTCGTCTGTTCCCTCAGAAGATTCCAAGTCCTCCTCTTCCTGCTTCTTAGCCTTGTCTGCCTTCTTAGCAGCAGCAACAGCCTCTTTCTGAGACTTCTCAACTACTGCAGTATCAATAGGCATAATAAGTGTCTGGCATTCTTTACCAGCCAGAACAACAATTCTAGGATTCTTCTTTCCCATTCCTGATGTAGAATTTGTTATGATGATTACATCATCGCCACAAACTCCTATTGCCTTTTCAAGGAAATATGGTGCTAAAATTATTCTTTCCGTATTTCCCTGCATTCCGCAATCAAGAGATACATGGTTTTCACCATTGTAAGAATCAAGCCTTAATTTTCCATCGTCAACAGACAATCCTACTCCAAGTCTTGACTTAGAACTTTCTGTTTTCTGAATGTTCGCAACTCTGATAGCATTAAGAAGATCACTCTTCTTTGCCTTTGCCTTGAATCCTGCACCTGTGCAGTATTCCTCAATCTTTCCTGCAATTTCTGCCGGATATGCCTGCTGTAACAATGAGATGATATAGCTTGCACCCTCTCCGTCCATAAGGCATATTGCAACAGGCTTTGAAGCTTCAGCAATATTATCCGTCTTTCTTCCCATTATGTTAAGAGCAACAAACTCACCATCAAGAGAAGAAACAACAGTGTTTAAATTATCGCTAGGCACGCTCAAAGCTGGCATTTCACCCTGAATGTTACTCTTTGTAACATCCATTGATGAACTGGCTATTACAGCACTTGAGCATCCAACAAATAAAAGCTGTGCAACATCATCAGATGTTACAGGGCAGATACCAACGCAGCTGTTCCAGCCATACTCCTTACCTTTAATATGAGCGCTTACAGCGTGCATTACACTGGCAATGCCCTTTTTTAAGTCAGCAATCTTAAGAGTGATATTACCAAGAGGTACCATATTAGGGATTTCTGGTGCTTTACCATCATCAGCAATGTAATTTACATATGCCGTTCCCTGACCACATGATACCCTGACCTTAGTATCCTCAAATCCAAGCTCAATTTCATCACCCAGAGGAGCAAGGGCATTTACAACCCTTAATATCTCCTTATCAAGATTTACAGATATTTCGCCCTGAGGTCCGACTGCCTCACAATCCATAAGGAAGTTCGCAAAGAATCCCCCGTTGGCACATATACCAAGCTTAAGAACCCCCTGCTTGTTCTCACGAACAGAAAAGTTAATCTTTTCTGCTCCCTTAGATGAAGCTCCGTTTACAGCTGTTACAGCTCTTCTGACAGCCTTTGTTAAATTTTCCTTATCAACCAAAATCTTTACCATAATCATATCCTCCAAATTTAATAATTTATTTGTTGTTTTTTATTAGTGATGGCCGCCTGAAGCCACCACTTAATATTATGAAAATAACAAATCAAGCAGGCTTTCCTGTCCTACTGATTCATTCTTCTTATCTGCGCTGTTATCCAGAGTAAATAAGACATTATCGGCTGTAATTGTCTCAACAGCCTCTTTTTCCTTCGGAGCAAACCAACCGAAGAACTCACCCATTTCAAGGAAGTTCTCAAAGTTTTCTCCTGAATATTCAGAAGTAAATCCAGCATCAGGCTTGGAAGTTACTTCCTCATTAATTGTTTCTTCTGCCACAAGAGCGCCAACCACTTCTTCAAATAAAGGCATAGGCTTATAATCAGCCATAATAGCCTTCTCATTATCAGTTGCAGCGTTATTGTTCTGGTTAAGGACATCAAACATATTCTTAAGCGAATCCTCATCTACCCTAGTATTGTTATTCAAAGCCTGTGCAAGCTTGACCCTTGGATCAACCTGCTTGCTCATCTTTGCCAGCCCTTCGGCAGAGAACTTTCCCTGTATGGCTGCTGTTGCAGTCTGCTTCTCAGCCATAATCTGCAAAACATCCATCTGAATTGTACCCTTGTATGCAAAATAATATGTCCTGCATTCCTCCGTCTGGCACAATCTGTAGCCTCTTCTCGATGCCTGCCACAACGTGAACAGATTATATCCGCACTGATAGAAAATCAGTGTCGGATAATTGTATTTAGTTGTTATACCCCATTCGTCAGTCTCATTCCAGACAAAATCAAGCCCGGTTTCAACATTTTTAGGGTTAGTTATGAAGCACTTTATGCCTTCCCTTGCCCGGTCATGCATCCATGCTTCCCTCTTTTTTGCTACGGGTTTACCACTCTCGATGATTGCAACCTTTCCAGCAAGTTCAGGAATATTATCCTCTAAGATTTCCTTTAACCTGTATGTAATCATCTTATCTGGTGATGAAGTAAACTCAACAAAAATAACAGAATTTCTTCCCTCGTCAAGTTCAGCCTTGACAGTTTTTATCAACTCCCGTTCTTTGCTAAGCAATCCTCCATTTGCCACAAGCTTAGAGCAATCTGGCACCCACGCAAGAGTAGAACCATCCACCGATGATATAATATTGTTTCTAAGATACGGCTTATCTGGATAAGACAATGCAAACTGTAGCTTATCACTTCCACACTTTGCACCCTGCGGAGTGTACATCATGGAATTCAAACTGCTTATTACATTCTTATATCCAAATATCATATCAGGATCAGGTGCAACAGGTACAACCTTCTCTTTAAGAGGTGGAAGAAATTCACTCATGTCCGATAAGTCTAATGTAAGCTGATATGGAAGTAAGAAATCTACAATTACCATAGGTGAAATACCAGGTTTAACACGAGGCTGGTCAAGCTGTTTACCTCTGCTCGATTTGTTGTAAGCATGTTCATTAAACTCAAATTTGCTTAAAACAACTCCATAAGCTTTAGCAAACTTCATCTCATCATACCAGCCAAATCCACGCTTTAACATTAAGCCAGGAGCAACCCTGAATAACAGATAAAAGATAGCATTTGCATATCCGTTAAGAAGTGTACCAGTAAGCAGAAGCTGCTTCTTTGATGCTTTTACTAAAGCTTCCATGGCATTACCCTGAGCTGTTCCACCGCCTTTGTACTGGTGACATTCATCAAAGACAGCATAATCAAACCAGCCTTTTAAATGCTTCTTTATGTAAGAAGCCGGACTGTATTTCCTGCTTTTCTTTTCGGCTACTTCACCTATCGGCATTCTACCTGTTCTTTCCTTAAACTCTCTTTCTCTTCCCCTGTATACCCAGGATGTAGAAGTTGAAGAATGCTTGGCATTTGAATAATGATTCATAGATACCCATTTGCTCTCCTTGCTTCCGCCAATATTGCTCACCCTTGGCTCCCACAAATTATCTCCGCAGACATAACACTTACTGTTAATTTGACGCATCTTGTCAAAATCCTCCGGCATAAGTGGATTCCAGTCCTCTTCGCTCCATTTTTGCTCTGACTGATATGGCCATACAAGATTATCGCAATGCGGACATATAAGACCAGTCTTGACAACAGGAAATGCTGACAATGGTTTCTTAAGCCAGTTACCGCCGCATTCGCATGGTCCTGTCTTATCACCCTTGACGCTCCCACATTTGGAACACACATACCTATGTTCCAATACCCATCGTGTCGAACCGCAATTAGGGCAAACTTGCGCACCTCTCTGCGTCTTCTCTGTTCCGCAGCAGTCACATACGAACTTTCCAACGGGTCGTACTCCTATCTTAGACACAGCAGGTCTCTGCATGAATGAAAGTTTTGCAAAATCCTTTCCCATGACATAAAACTCTTTCTGCGTAGCCTTTCTTGGACGCGTACTTATGGCAATCACATCATCAAGAGAAGCCAGCTCATATACATGAGCATAAGGAATATTATTTCGTATCTCTGATGCCCACTTTTTAACAAGATGCGCAGGAGACATGATAATGGTACGGTATGCTACATTATCTTTACTCATGTAGCAGTCTGTAAGATTTGCTCCGGGATGTCTGTCAAGCCATTTTTGGTTTTCAAATCCTTCAATTACACTTAATGACTGAATGGTTTTTCCAGTACCCATACCCTCATTCATGAAAACAAAGCTGTGCTTCTTTAACGCTGCCTGCGCACCATTAACTACTGCAAGCTGCTGAGGATACAGTCTCATTTTCTTAAGGGCAATATTTTCTGTAGTTCCTTTGAGCTCCGTAAGAGGTTTTACAACCTTTTTCATATTCTCGACAACAGAATTTCCGTATGTCTTTAAATATTCATCCAAATTCTCAACATACATTGGCTTCTGCGGTGTCTTGGCTATACTGATATAACCATCATTGTGAAGCTTCTTTAAAGTTTCGGATAATACCTGCTCATTAAATGTAGAAGCAAACCTTACGACTTCAATATCTGAAAGCCTGCAGACACCGCCACATTCCTTAAGGTCAACTGATACTTTTTCCGCTTCTTCTTCAGAAACTCCTATAAGTTCTTTTCCAACAGCTACAAGAAATTTTTCCTTCATTCTTCTTAAAAGCGGCTGCATCCACTCTTTAAGCAACGGAAGTTTATATGTATTCATTAAGAATGAATACATGCACTCTTCTTCCTCGCCCTTTCTGCAAACAAACGCGCTTTTACCAAGTGTGCAGTTGTAAAGATACCCGTTCCATGCCGTCTCCTTTCCTGACACAACCTGAGCGAAAAATCCTTTATATGGTTCGTCCGTTGGACCATATATAACATTATTATTTAAATATATGCCTCTGTGTGCATTTGCCCAGAAACCACTAACTGTTTCTTTGCTTCTGTCATACACACTCATCAGCACACATCTTCTAGAACCACTGTAAGCAGTCCCCGGTTCGCCAATATCCGATACAGCAAAGTGAAGCCATGCATTTACACCACCTGCATTAACTCTTGAACTTTTCATGTTACCTCCTTTGTGCTTTAAGCACATTTAAAAATTACTCATCATCCTCTGATTCACCATCTTCATTGTTTACCGGTGCATCGCCATCCAGCTTAATGTAATTGAAATCTGAATCAAGTATATTCATGGTTGTTATGGAACTCTGCGTAACCTCCACATAACTTCCGCCAGTGCTGTCTTCAACTACCTTTTCAAATTCCCTTACTTCTACAACACCTCGCTGTAGATGCAATGTCCCGTCAGCCTCATTTCCAGCAAATCCGCTTCCTACGCCGCACACTGCAACAAGATGAGATGTCTCACTTGTTAATGGTATAGGTGGCGAACCTGCATCTGTAGCCGTATACGGCTTGGCTCCGGCAAGACTTATATCTTTTGCAAGCTGCGATGTAATAAGTGCATCCCTGAATCCATCTGCGTTGAAGTCTTTCGTAGTAAAGTATTCAACATTATCCGGACTTGCCGGAACATCGTACATCTCTTCGCTCTCAGACAGATAAGGTATCATCTCCAATGTTCTATGATCCCCCAGCCACTCGATAAGATTATCTCTTAAATAACCTGAACAGCTTCTGCGCCTACAAAAAATAACAATCTGCTTGTACTTGGCATACTCTGCATCATCGAAGCGGTACACACCAAGTGGGTCAAATCTGGAATAAAAACTCTTTGCAAACTTCTCGTCTGCAAGCAGGTAATACGGAATAACTAAAACGAGAAGACCTTTGTTTCTCAAATAACCAAAGATCTTCTCGACAAATTCCTGTTCCAGTCTGCATCCGTCACCATCCCCATACGGTGGATTTGCGAAACAGAACCCGAACTTATTATTACTGATTTTTACCCCGTGAAGAAAATCTGCATTGATCAGATAATCAACCCTCATTTCTTCTTTCGCTTCATTAAGCTTCCCGTAAATATTAACATTTAACTCCACTCCAAATGTGTGAAGCTTTGATTTGTCAGCGTTGGAAATCACCGTCCTAAGCGCCGCTCCGTCTCCAATGGACGGTTCTAAAACATTTACCTCACCTGCAGGCCATCTAAGCATTTCAGCTATTTTCCTGCAGTGCTGCTGGTCTGTCGGGTAATACCCCAGCTTTCCAACATTAGTAATTGACTGAAAGAATGTATTTCCTGATGAGACATTCTTCTTTTCATATTCTGCCATATGGCACCTCCTTCTGAGCATATACGCCCTTGTTTAATATAATCTATTAAACAGACACACATATAAAAGCAAAAAAATAAGCCTGCGGCATAGCCACAAGCTTTATAATCATACATATATGTCTGTAAATAGCACCCTGCCACACATATACATAAGCATATGCGTGCAACCAAAATTCCAATCGGAATTATAAAAAAATAATAAAATAAATACTATATTATAATATCATAGCTCAATTCATAAGGCAACAATTTTGCAAAATCCTTTTCAAATCCTTTTCAAATCCTTTTCAACTCCTTGCAAAAAAATAAGTTAATGCTAAAATACTAATCACTAAGGCTAATTAAGAATAAGGGGGATATCATGCAGCGTTGTATCGATAAGAAAATTGAAAAGATAATTAATGATGAGATGGAAAAAGCAAAGAAAAATATAATTGAAAGAATAAAATTCATATTCTTGGACAGCGGTATATCAGATGAGCTGCTAAGTTACGACAATATTCCGATAGAAGATATAGGCTTTCCAAGCAGAATAGAGAACTGCTTAAAAAAGTCCGGGATATGTACACTAAGAGAACTTGTGCTATGTTCAACAAATGACCTGAACCACATCCATAATTTGGGCAATAAATCCCGGAACCAGTTGGAAAGTATTCTGTTAGAAAAATACAATTTAACAATCAGAAAATAAAAAAAGACTGCCAGAGAAAAATCTCTGGCAGTAATTTTTTAAATAAAGTCATGAATACTCATGCCCGGAGCGTCCCAAGGATGACTTGGCGAATAATCTCCGGCAGTTGCAGACGGAATATAATGATAGTCGCCTATCTCACCATATTCCTGTTCCTTATCTGCCTCATCCTCAAGCACAGTAATTTCCAGACTTTTAACATCTGAAGCATCAAGAATCACCTCTGATGAATCATACATCTCCGAAGCTATCTGCTCTGCTTCTTCATTAGTAAGAGAATTATCCGGGTCAGGTATTTCTATAACCCTCTCTAAAGTCTCTTTTATATTTACTTTTTTGTAATTCATATACAACCTCCATTTCTGCCTCTGGCAGATTTGCTTTCTTAACTGCAGTCTTTAGCAATCTTTTACTTTGCACTCTGCAAGATACAATAAATTTTTTAACCATCTGTTATGTGACATATGCGAAGTATCCTTGCCGTTTATTGTATCACGCAAGTCTATCATAGCTGCTGATAGAATGAAAAAGTACATAGATTCCAATGCACAGCGTACCCTTTCTTTATTCGGTACATACTGCTCTTCTCCACTTTCTTCCGGGTTATCCTTAATCAACAACTTATTTCCCGCATATATTCTGATTGTTTTATTAACATCACTATCCTGTCTTGCCATCTTTGCTGCATATGATGCAATGTTTCTGCTTACTATCATCTGGGCCATGGCACTAACGATTACAACCTCATCTTCAGGCATGTAATCCTCAAGCTCTGTTTCATCGTCGATTTCAATCTCCGGATGATGTGCTTTCACATATTCATACTCAAGATCGTACACTATGCTGCAGACATTGTAATCATCTCCGCTAAGTTCCTGAACATTAAGCGCATTACTTTTCTCCTGACCAAAACGGTCATCTGTCAGTATAAGCTCATAACTATTCGCATACAGCTCATCTCCACAATCAGAATACTTCAATTCCTTAGGTACTATCTCCCAGTGCATAGCTCTGTGAGACTTATTTATGAGTTTTAACAACTCCACTTCCTTAAGAAATGACTCGGTAATGTGTACCATAACATTTTCCTTTAAGCACTAACTGCTTCCTTTCCGTTTAGTTTTTATCTAACATGCTGCTTTAAGCAGCTTCTAATGAACAACCATTTAATTTCCCTTGGAACCTCCATGACTGCTTAGCAGTCTTTTTATAGACTCATTATTACTTTTACCACAAATATATGCCACTATTTAAGCAAATGCAAGCCTGTTTGCACTCTTTGCCTGTGCAGACCTCAATTTCCTTAATGAGCATAAAAGGGTATTTACATAATCCCCATACATTACCATGAAATTTGAAGCAACATTATTGCTTGAATCCTGATAGAGAATTTCTGAGTATATTGAGATATTTCCATTCATGCCATCTATTGCTCTTTTAAGAATATCTTCTGTACTCATATACATTCTTCCACCAATCAGACCATCAGCAAACACACCTCCATCATAGTATAGCTGTGTACCACCAGTACCCTGATAAAACCTGAGTATCTGAGCTGTTTCGTCATCAACCCCAAGTGCATCCATATAGTCCTGTGTCGTAATAAGTTTCTTTACCCCATTAACCATTAAATTGTACCTCCATTTGGCTCTCTGTATGTAATCAGTCTTTTTAGATCATTAACAAGCAGTGAAGCATACATAAGAGGCTCCCTTGCATTGTTGGCAAATATGCCATTTTCAGTATTATCTAAAAATTCTTTCAGCTCTGTATCAGATGAACATATCTTATACATTTCTGTATACCCATTATGTTCAGTGACATAATATTCATTTTTTAATGAATTTCCCGTTATTCCAGATACATCCTGTTGAGAGAATGTATCCCTTACCTCTGCCACTGACTTTAAAGAATATATCTGTTCATCACTTGTTAATTTCATGCAAAGAACAATCTCATTAACCATGCACATAGAAAAACCTCCCTTCATTTCTTCTGCCTGTTTAATCTAACATTTTCTCTTTCTTAAACGAGAACTGATTAAGCCCTCCAATTATGATATGATCCATCAATGGTATATTCATTAATGCACCCACCACTGACATTCTTTTGGTAGTTTCAACATCTTCCTTGGACGGCTCTACACATCCGCTCACATGATTATGCACCAGGACGAAACTTGCAGCTCCGGTTAGAAGAAGCCTTATAAAGATTTCTCTCGGTGCAACTGATGCAGTATTAACAGTTCCATGCGATACTTCCAAAATGCCAAGAAGTTTCATTTTGCTGTCCATTGACAACAGCCAAACATGTTCTTCAGCTTTCTTGTCAGCATCAAAAACCTTGCGCATCATGTTCGATATTTTAGCTGGTCCATCCAGATTTTTTTCTTCTGGATAATTAACCCCGCTGCCCTTAACCAGACAAGGTATACCCTCATTCTGATTAAGCTCATAACGATTAACTCTCATCAACTACCTCCTACTGCTTTAAGCAGTTTTTCATTTTTGTCTACTTTCATTTAGTGCAGATAAAACTATATTCTGTATATCTGTCCTGACAGGCGAACCAATGATAATGCTATAATTTCTTACATCCTTTACAACTCTAATAGTATTATCACTGATTTCAAGGTAACGTTCGTCACCATCAAAAACACCTGTCCTCAACAACGCAAAAGTATCTTTGACACGCAATATTGTCTTATCTTTTCCGTACACAATATCAAACATTTTCTGCTCCAATCTTTACCCCATCAACGGGAAATACAGATACATTCCTAACAGATGCATATTCCAGCAATACCTTAATAACCTGCGCTACAGGTCCAAAAGGTGTTGCAAGTGCAATACCATCTCCCGCTTTATCACATGTACAGCATTCATTACATAACTGCGATAAAAGCGGGATCTCCTCACATGCTGCTTTAAGTGCCTTAGCTGTCTTTACAGAGGTATCCTTAGACTTTTCGTACGCCTTTGCAACATTGGCATCATCAAATGTAATACCATTTGCATAACCGCCAAAATCCTGTGTTTTTTCTACAGCCGCCTCTGCCGCGCCATCATTCTCCTTTTCAGCCTGTTCCCATTCATCTTCCTCTGAGGGTTCTTCTAAGCCAAAAAAACTGTCAAAGAATGATAATTCCTGTTCAGGTTCGCTATCTGACACAGGCATTTCCTCCGGTATATCTTCTCTAGGTACTGTATCATAGTCTGATACAATACTTTCTTCCACACCCGGCTCATTAAGGAATGGATTTTCCTCATCGTAAGAATCTTCTGCCCCAACAAAATCAAATGGCTGTTCCAAAGATTCTTCATTATCTGCCTGTCCGGTATTTGCGATACTCTGGATTTCTTCCCCGCTTTCTGCCTGCATGGATTCTTTAGCAGAACCCTGACACTGTGATTCCTGTTCATGTGGCAGCGCTGCACAGCCTCTTTGCTCTAAGTCTGTAATTCTGGCTAACAGTTCATTAATCAACTCACTGTCACCACTTCCTGTACTCAGCATACATATCTCTGCAGATGTTATTCTCAATGAAGAGTAATTCCTGCATGTCAGCTTTGAGTACTGCTCATTCAGCTTTCCGGCAACTCCAGAGAGCCTTATCATGCCATACGATGATATCTCTTTCAGAGTTTTCATATACTCTTCTGAAACCTCCCTGTTAAGAGCCGCATTACAGCTTACCGTAAGAGCATCACTTATCGCATTCAGTATCATTTTAAGGAAGTTGTCGGGATTTACCGCCGACTCCTCTTCCTCATGTATGATACTTAACGCCCTGCCAAGGTCTTTCTTAACAAGAGCGCCTACATACTCTGCCATTGTTTCAGGTCCCACCAGCGCAAGATACTTTTTTACGGAATCCTCGCCAATCTCCTCTCCTTCCTCAAAAGGCATGGAGATATGTGAGAAGTTATTGACCGCATTTCGTAAAGAGCCATCTGCTGATTCCGCAAGCAGACCAAGAGCTTCATCAGTATATGCAGCTTTATACTTTATTCTCAAATCACCAAGCAGCCCTAATATATCTGCTTTGGTAATTCGTGAGAATTCATACTTACCACACCTGTTCTTGATTGTCTGCGGTATCGACTGGAAATCTGTTGTACACAGAATGAAGTAAACATGTGACGGAGGTTCTTCGAGTGGTTTAAGGAGTGACTTCCACGCGCCATCTGTCAGGCAGTGTGCCTCGTCAATTACATAAACCTTACACTTACCATATTGTGGAGCAAATGATATATTCTCCAGCAATCGGTCTATGTCGTCCTTTCCTCCGTTTGTGGATGCGTTCAGCTCCACATAGTCTGCGAATGTTTCAGCCTTAATAGCCTTACATGTTTCGCACTGGCAGCAAGGCTCATCATCCACCTTACTGTCACACTGCAGCCATTTGGCTACAATTCTTGCAGTTGTGGTCTTTCCACCACCTGTCTGCCCGTAGAAAATAAGGGAATGCTCAAGCACTCCCTTTGTCAAAGCTGTTTTAATTGCTTTAATTGTGTTGGTCTGGCCAACAACCTCACTAAATTTCTGTGGTCTTACCACATTGTATAGTGCATCCTGGATTACCATCTGCAATCCCTCCTTTCTAAATTTTTCTTTGCCATAAGCACCTCCTTTGATGCATTTCCTGCATCTTCAACCTATTTAATCAGAACTACGAAAAAACATAAAAAAAGAGCCTATGGCAAAAACCACAAGCTCATTTAACACAATAATTCTGAAAAATAGCACCCTGCTCACCCTTATAATTTGATTTAAGGATGGCAACACTGTCAATTATTTTTAAGACAGAAAAACAATAAAATAAATACATGATTATAGTATCACAGAGCCATTCCACACGCAAGAGATATTTTTCGTGTTTCGTCGTCATTATCGTAACTTAAAATACCTGCATTCTTATACTATTCTAATCGAACATATATTTGATATATCCATAAATATAGTGTATAATGAAAAAAATATTATAGGGGGTATAAGCTATGAAAATACAAATTAATAAAAATTTAGATGAATTTGAAAAAAAACGTAAAAAGAAAAGAAACCAATTAATCTGCCTTATATTAGTTTTTTTGTGTGGTGTATATTATATTGCTTTTGGAGAACATTTAACCTTAGAAATCATGGGATGGTTTATGATCGCATCAAGTGTAATGGTTATATTTTTCTGCCATTTATTACTTCCTCTAGATAATCTACTTTTCCCTTTTAAAAAAATTCTCTATAAATATAGAAAAAGCTATTTACACTTTAAATATGAAACAGAAACATTTAAAAATCATGACGATTAAAGAATTAAGAACATTAACAGGAATGAGTCAGATCAAATTTGCCATCTATTTTGACATTTCCGCAAGAAACATACAAGAATGGGAACAGGGGGCGTAAGCAATCACCGCCATATTTGATTGGATTGCTAAAACGAATTCTGGACAACGAATACTTCACTGAAAATCCTTGACTTTTCAAGAAAGTACACCTATAATCACAGTAAATAGAAACATATTGGGATGTAAATAATTGATAATTAATATCATCTTTAATTAATAGTTACATTTTGGGATGTAAATAATTGATAATTAATATGTTTCAAAATTAATAGTTACATTTTGGGAATTTATCCTCGCGAAAACCTTAAACAGCAAGGTTTTAACGAAAAAAAATGGTGTGTCTGGAACTAATCCTGACACACCATTTTACATTTAGTCTGACAATTCTGCTACGACATTTCCTTTCCTTGCGACAATATCATCTTCGTCACAGTAGTCACTATCAGTGCACATATACACATCATCTCTTCCAAGCTCTGCCATAAGTGACATGGCATCACTATCGCACTGATGAGCATATTCCCTGGTTTCCACCTCACTCTGCATATAGTTAAATATGAGAGCTTCGCCAGCTTTTATCCTTCCACTAGCATATCCAAAGATTTTTTTCTGACACTTTCCGCAATATCCGGTTTTTATAAACTCCCGGACATCTGCCTCAGTCTGAGGAAAAGCTTCCTGCAGATATACTCTTTTGTTTTCATTCGTATATCGTTCAAGACCATCCACCTCTCCGTCAAACAAAAGTACATGATTATAACTACCACACATTGGACATATATTGTCCACATTAAATACTATTGCCATAAGCACCTCCAGTAAATTATTTTTAAATTATTTTTTAATACTCACTAGCAAGAAGAAACTGAACCCTGCGCTCCTCTTCCGGAAGCTCTTCAAGTTTGTCCTCCTCACATGGACTAATTGCATAAAACTTAACGCCATTATAACTGAAAACCTGTAAATAATCAGGTTCAGGATATCTTTTATTAATCATATCCATACATCTTCTTATAATCTCCACTGGCTCACCAAACAATAATGCAAAGCCCTGTGTACATGATACATTAATGTTTTTAAATACATAATGACCCTTACACTCCTGTTCTGTTAATTCCAGTCCATTATACTTGTCAACTTCACTCATATAAACCTCCATTATGCTGCAAGCAGCCTTATTGTATTAAAATAATCATTATGCGTAAAAGTCTTTCTCCTGCACATTTCCAGTGCATTCTCCAGTGATTTCAACGCTTTCATATTAAGCTGCTCATCCCCGTACATGCTTAGAACAGATTCAGGAACAACACAATGCTCCAAGCCTCTTATTCTAAGTGTCGCCTTAAGAATAATATCCTCTAATGCCATCATAAGTGCTATCACCATTGTCTCAGAAGTGTTCTTGATGAACGACTGCTCATTTTTCTCTTTAAGAGCATCCAAGCACAATAACACCTCGCACTTACTGCTAATATTTTCCAGCTCTGACAACATCCGGCAAACCTTTGGAAAGTCTGGCTCATTAAGCCACTCCTCTCTTCCGCACGCAAGCTCATGTACTGCCCATACAGGCAGCTTTAATTCAGCAGCCTTTTTCTGTTCCTTTTCAGCTGTCAGCTCATGTCCTGCAAACAGACAGCTGCACCTGTTCATTATCGTAGGAATCAGTCTTGTTTCGCAGCATAAAATTATGCAGTTATTACTACTGCCATCTTCCAGTGCCTTTAACAATGCATTCTGTACCGTAATGCTCATGCGGTCTGCATGAGCAATTACAAATACATTAACTCTTGAAAACACTGGGATAACATTCTGGTGTCTTTTAATATCCTCTATCTGTTCCAGTGTTATCTCTCTTTTTCCAGGAATAAGTTCGATAAAATAACAGTCGGGATGTTCATCAAAAGTCTTTTGACTTTCAGCACCATAATTAGCAACTTCTTCAGCTGCGTGAATAGCATCTGACACTACACCAGTGCCATCCTTACCATAGAAGATAACTCCCCCATATGGATTTTTAACCAGATACCTTATCTCCATGCTTACTCCTTTCTTAAGAATTTTCTCTGTTTAATTTTACTGTAAAAGAAATCGCCAGGATCATCAGGACATATCCTTTTATCCTCAGATAACAAAACACCGTAATTGTCGCACTGTGCAGAAAAATTATCCGCAAATGAAACAATAAGAGCCTCAAATGTCTTAGGGGCTATACAGCTTTCATCGCCATGACTGCTTAGCACTATATGACACAATTCATCAATCATGTCCTCATCTGTCATGCCAGTCTTTTTAGCAGTGCTCCTTATAATGTCAGCACCGATATCAAGATGTCCTAAAAGCTCGCCTTTCTTCGTAATCCTTGCACTAGGAAAACCACGGTATTCATACACCTTACCTATGTCATGCAATAATGCCCCGGCAATTACAAGGTCTTTTGTCCTACTGTCAATAACAGGTCCATACTCCTTAACCGCCTTCATTCTTTCTGACAGGTTAAGATAATCAACTGCAAGCTCACACACTTCGCATGTATGAATAAGAAGACCACCATTAAAGTTATGATGCATCTTTAAACCCGCCGGAAGCTGTGATAATGCTGCATAATTTTCATTAAATATGGTTTTAACAAGCAAGGCCAGATTTTCATCACTAATCTGTAACATATAGTTTCCTATCTCCCTTGTAAAACCTTTTAAGTATTCCTTGCTTAAGCACCTTGCAATCTCTGACATTTCATACTCTGCCTCTGCCGCCTCATTCATTGCTCCAATAATAAGTGAACCCTTACCATCGTAAGCATCAACACGGCCATATACATGAATAACTTTACCGATAAGAGCTGCCTCACGGCTTCCATCTTCCGATATAGTCTCCTGCCACATTCTTGCGGTATGACTGCCTGTACAATCTGTTATAAAAACATTTGCGTACCTGCCTTTCTTACCTGAACTGATCTTGAAATCAGACAGAAAATAATAACCTTCAATATCCTTACCGATATTATCATCAAACTGTGAAATCTTTGTTTTCATAATAACCTCCTGTGCGCTTTGAGCGCTTTTTAATAACTAACAAAACTGTTTTTTCCAGGCATTAATGACAACTGTTATATTGTAATCATCTAGCGTTGTCTGACTTTTAAGGTAATTCATAAGATCTCCTTCAAAATCATAACCTGAAAATTCTCTTATAAATTTCCTGATAAGAGGATAAAATTCACTTACATGAACATGATTGAAAATGTAGGTATGCACTTCCTTGCAATATGCTCTTGCAACCTTAGCGTTTTCAGTCAAATCACCCACATAATCCTGACTGATTGAAAGATACTCCAGAGCCATATCATACTCTGTCCTTTCATCGAATACCTCTTTAATTGCAGATCTTTGAATAAACTCACATATCCTTTGGCTGGAACTCACCCTATTCATCGCAATCACCTTCTTTTCCGAAAGCAACTGCAAATAAGTTATCGTAGTATTCCCTGATATACCTATTCAGGTACTCATCATCCGGATATGCAAAGCCCTGGCAGTCACCGACCAAGGAATCATTAACTCCCAGCATTCTATGAACATAAATTTCTCCACACCGAGCGAAAACTTCAGTAGGTGTCTTATAATATGACTTGTTATACTTTCCTGATAAATTCTCTACAGACTTATCAATGAAATAACAGTATCTATTAAGAATCTTACTGAAATCATCTTTAATACTAAGATAATCTTTCCTGATTCCTGTCAATGTACCATCGTCAATCATGTGCATGAACTCATGCACCATAGATTTAGGATTTCGCACATCCACGCATATACATCTGAAATATGAATAATACAGACCTATAGCATGATGATTTCCAAGCTTTCTGAAGCGCAATGACACATCTGCATACCTTTTTCCTCCAAAGTAAGTCTCGCTCAAAGCACTCCATTCCTTTGCAAGTTCAGCTACTCTATCTGTGTCACACTCTTCGTCCATTTCGATGTATCCGAAATAATCATTAAACTGTGACTCCTTCATTGCTTTAAGTACTTTGTCCGGAATCCCCTTCTTTGTCTGGAAAGATCTGGCATAATCGCTTTCCCGTGCCCTGTTATACTGCGCCATCCTTTCAATCTGAACATTTCTCTTAAGAATACGACAGTATAACTTTTCAAGTGCTTTGTCATACAATGTGTTCCTATGAAAATAAGAAATTGAAACCTTAATCCCAAGCAGATGACAATACAGAGCCATATCTGAATATGCAACTTTAGTCTGTAGAATATCAGATAATCCGCCTGTGTACGTCTTTCCTGACAGATTTCTGCTGGATGAAAATGCAGTGGATTTTACCGTTAATATCTGCGTTCCAAGAGCATGGCATATCCTCTCCAGCAGATTATCATCTGCAGCTACAAGACCATCATCCAGCAGCTTATCAACTTCTTTACTAAGAAGAGATTTAATGTAATCCTTAAATGATGCATCCTCTTCCATAACCTTAACAACCTCATTAAACATAACGGCTCTGGCTATACAGAAAGCGGCATCGGATATATAAGCCATGGTATACTTTTTTTTCCCGGTTCGATAATAGCATCTGCCACGCGACCTCTTTTTCATTTTGTTAATAGAAAGATATACAGGCAAATCATCATATGATTCATATCCAACTAGCTGATAATAAGGCTTAACTCCTCTCGTTCCTACAATCTGAAATTGTGAGCAGGCCATATTTCCCCTATTAATAAAATCAAAATGTCGAATGTAATCTGCCGCTGTTGAATACCCCATTAAATCTTCAAGAGTATCACTTAGCTTGAAATTTTCCTCCTGCATATCATCTGACACACAATCTAGCAGAAGTTCTCTCATATAACCTTCCAGCTTATCACTGATATACTCCATGTCTTCCTCCTCAATCTTTTTCTTTGAAAAAATTGAGTAAATTTCAGAATTTGTTGTAAGCTTCATCTCCTTTTTCTTTTTTAGCAGTGTAAGAATCTTTTCTTCCACTGACAGATAATCGTCAAGATTATCCGAATTTTCATTCTCTGTTTTCCCAGAGAAAGCAGATGGCATATCAGCGGAAATTGTCATATTGTTATATGGCTTTCCACCGATATCCCCAAGCATTGAGAATAAATCCATCTGCCCGCATAAATTAATTGCCATAGGCACCTCCTTCTAGGCTCACGCCCTATTTTTTATATATCTATGTAACAGTCACATAAGGCATAAAAAAAAGAGCCTGTGGCAAAGCCACACGCTCATTAAAATCCTTATATGTCTGATAATAGCAACCTGCTCATTCCGCGAATAATAAACACTAATCGCACAAGAATGGCAACACTGTCAATCATTAAGACAGAAAAAACAATAAAATAATACATTAACATATTAGCACAGAAGTATTAAAAAGACAATATGAACTACTCACAGTTGTCACATATTTGTCTATTCTACTTTATTTTTTTATAAAAATGCCATTTATTATCTACTTTCCCATCATCCCTAAATGGATTATAAGCTATAGTCTCTTTATCGTGATAATCTACGCTTTCTGGCAGATATGTTTTTATATATTCTACATCCCTTATATCGGTGTATACCTTATCACTTTCTTTGCTGTTATAATACCTTGTAAAAGTAATTCCGCCATGTCCTGTTGTTTTGCCTTTAGTGGCATAAGTTATCTGACCATCGTCAGAAACAACATATCTAATGGTCTTGCCGTTCTTATCAATTGAAATATATGCATTTTCATCAACGCTTTTCCATACACCAACTATTCCATCAATTGGTTTATTGGCATTATGTGTTACAACTGTCATAACAACTACGCATACCACAAGAAATATTCCCACTGCTGAACCTATTACTATATTTTTGATTTTCCTCTTTTCCATAGTTTATTTTTACTTCTCCCATCTACTTTAATTTACGCTTAATATGAAGCACTCAAACATGTTCAGTATATCATTAATACACAGCCTACATCAACCAGCTTTTCTTGTATTTTTGCTATCCTTTGCTATATTCTGCAAAGAATAAGCAAAACACATACTCACCAATTTATCGCGCTTTAATAGCTGGTTAAAGGCATCTTCTTCCAGTCTTTCTTTTCCTCTAATATCCTTCATTTCATTACTTCCTTTCCATTATAACTTCTTCTGTGACATCTCCTATTTCTGGTTCTAAGACCTGTCCCTCATCTGCACTTACCTGGGCTTCTATGTGTTCTGAATGAGCATCATCTTTTCTTTCCTCATAACTTATCTCTGCATTCTTCTCATAAGCTGATGTTACACCATATAACCCAAACCCCATCAAGAAAGATAAACCGAATAATATTAAACCTAACACGACATTGACTGCTCTTTTCTTCATAATTTTTTCCTCCTTAAACTAAAAAATGCAACCCATAGGGCTGCATAAACTTTTTATTTAACTAAAAAAGGCATGTGCCTACACACATGCCTGATACCTGCTCAAATCACGCAGCCCATTCTTACCACACAATCATTTTCACATGATAATGCAATAGAAACCGTTTCTTTAAATGCGAAACAAAAAAAATAAGTACTAAATGTATGTTAACAGAGGTGTATATAAATTGCAAGTATTTTGAAAAATTATTGTAATTATTGTAATATAACCTTTGCCCGTTGCCGCAAAATCATGTTCTGCTTATCATATCAACAATTACAGGATACACAAATTCCAGAAACATACATATTACTACAATGACACTAAAAAGAAAAAATCCCCATGCCAAACAACGAAATGCCAGCATTTTACGCCTACTAATCTTCCCATCCTCTATATCAACAGCACAATCCTTAGCCATTGAAAGAAATGCGACAAATCCTATATTAAATACACATAAAAGTAAAATATTCCTCAAAATCATGCCTCCTTAAATCACAAATAGATACTATTTTAGCAAAAATCTCATTAATGTTACTGGTAGCAGCGACTAACTTTCTTTATTTCCCTTTTCTAACAATTTCAAAAACATACAGGGTTCACACACTTTAACTGGAGATTTTGAATAGTCTTTTACATTTCTCGTCACTATACAATCCATTTCTGTGCGAATAGCCGTCTCAACCATAACAGCATCTTCATAATCCCTAATCTCAGAAGACAATGCCTTTCGACAATCCAATGAGCCTGTATCTAATATATGAAACAATGAGAAAAGCTTACTCAAAATTTTTCGTGTTTCCTTATCATCATGTGTTAATCGATGCGTCAGATAATATATATCCGTTACAGACTTTGCTGTAATAAACCCCTCGAACTGTTCATTTGCAGAGTAAATAAAAATCTTTTGTGCCGCCTCCGCAAATGGAATACGAGACTGTAATGCATCAATAATAACACAAGTATCAACCAAAACTCTCATATTCCATTCAGCCTTTCTTCCTTTGCCTCTTCCAAAGTCATATCATTTGGAAGAATTCCAAACAATGATTTCGCTATATCCACTCTATCCTGATATGGATTAGTCAACTTTGCAACAACCTTTCCATTTCGCGTTATATATATATCTTCAGTTTCTGCAAGCATAAGATATTTGCCAAGATTAATTTTTAGTTCCGTCGCAGTAATAGACATAACAACATCCCCTTTCTGAACCGAAAGCCACCATACCAATGTTTAATGCTTCGATTATAGTATATCAAAATCGTGCTAAATTATCAATGTAATTGTGCGATTTTTATGTCATTGTGACAGACTCATCCCACACACTTATCCATTGGTCTTATTTCAGTCACAGCGTGCATTCAGCTTACTTAGGGCTTTTCTCTGCTATCTTCCAGCTCCCTATGTAAATCTACAGATGTTGCTACTCGCATAAGAGCCATGACGAACACTATGAGAATCACCACCATCAAAATTATAGCAAGAACCATAACCAGCCACCTCTTCCATATAATATAATACTTTTGTACTTACAATTTTACGCTGAAAGACCTCTTGCGAGATCAAAGTTCACATTAATTTCTTTACCCTCATCTTTAAATACTCCGTCTGTATCATAGATACGATACATATAGTCTGTTTCCAGGGCAGTTGCACCATCCTTGATGAATGATGTTTTAATCCTTTTTATCGTGAGTACTTTTAACTGTTTTCTGTCATTGTTATCGTAGCAGTACAGTTTATACTCGTTAGGATTATCAATATCACGATACAATGACACTGCATTAATTGCATGTGACTCACCATATATAAGCAATGGCACTCCCTCTGACAGATACTTTACCAGCTTTGTCATTACCTCAGCATTACCCGATGTGCCAAACCGGAACATATTATTACCACTGGCAGTCTGGCTCGAATAGAGATTATTAATTGCCATTATAGTTTCATACATTGACTTATCTTCATCATTCTTTGGCTCACCATTATCAAGTCTATATCTGTAAAACTCTACCTTGCTGTATTTCTTACCATTCAGAGTACCACTTTCATCGAGCATATATATTTCCATAAGTTCGCTATGTTTTTCAATCTCCGCCCTTAATTCCGGGACAAATAAAGCCACACCATCCTTTACATTCCATTTCTCCTTAGCAGGCTTTGATAATAGTTCATAAAGATGTTTATAATCTGAATACTCACGCAGTGCAACAGAATTTGCCGTATACTCTCCGCTCTTTTCAAAAAACTTTGAATCCTTGAAGTCATAAGCCTTTGACATAAGACTTGCAGACCATGGTACATTATTATACTTGTGTTTCTCCACATCTCCATACTTAAATGGCAGCTTTCCAACATAATATAACTGAGTAAGAGATGCCATTCCATAACACTGGCCGTCTCTATGAACACCTTCCGTATCCTTTATTCGGATATTATTGAATGGAAGCGTATCTGTGTCAATATTGAATCCTGAATCTGCAAGTAGTATACTGTCTGTCTTTCCATCACCATCTGTATCAACATAGTTATTATTAAGTACACCATTAATCTGCTCATACAAATCTGTTAAATCATCAGCAGAGCGGGCATATCTATAGAAACCTCCTGTTCCTGTTGCAAGTTCAGTCAGATGCTTTACATCAATTTCATTTCCAAGTCCAATACAAATGATAACAGCATTTTTCTCGGCAGCCTTAGCGATTATGGAATCTGTACTCTCATCCCAGTCAAATAGTCCACCCTTATCAAATCCATCAGACAAAAGAATTATATAGTGTCTTCTTGTCTTATCATCCTCAAAGTCTGATAAAGCCTTCTTTATTGCATTATTAGAAGCTGTTCCATTAAATTTAGGAACAGTATCCTTAATTGAATTAATGCTTGCATATAATGTATTCTTATCTGATGTAAGCCCAGTTACCTTTGTTATATCCCTTGTAAATGTATAACACGAAAATCTTGTTGTCTGTGCAGCCTTCTCTACAAGAGACTTAGCCATATCAACTCTTTTAAAGTCAACATCATTCTCAGCACTGCCAGCACACTGCTCCTGTGAATACATTGAACCAGAATTATCAATCACCAGCGCTATATCCAACGCAGGCTGAAAGCTCTCCTTATCCTCGATAATCTGACCTAAAAAATATCTTGAAAAATGCTCCAACTTTACCTGTGTTCCCTCTGCCACAAGTCTGTAACTGCCATCATCAAGATACTGATACACACCTACTTTCTGATTGTTCTTTGATGTATAATCAAAACTAATTTCTGCAGAATCAAACTTCTGATTCTCCATATATATTTCATATACAGGCGTTACAGCAACAGGTATGTTAAACACCCCATCGCTCTCCTGAAATGTAATATCCGCAACCTTATAATCCCCACTCACATTAAGCTTAACCTTCTCTGCTGTGTATTCCTGTTCAAACTTTCTCTTATTATCCTTAGTCTTTCCATCCGACTTTTTTCTAAGAGGATTCAGTCCAAGCTGCAATTCCAGCCCATCAGGAATACCATCTCCATCCGAATCTGCTTTCTCTGGTTCCGTCCCAATCCTCTTCTCATCCTCATCTGTGATACCATCTCCATCTGTATCCGGATTTTCTGCGTCCGGCTGACTTCCTCTCAAATCCTCCATCTCAAGAATGTCCGGAGTTCTCTCCTGCTTCTTTTTACATCCGGTAAATACAAGTGCCAAACATAATATCAGAAACATACCTTTTACAAGTTTTTTCATATACTTTTCTCCCTCGCTATTTTAACAAACCCCCGTCCGGACTAAACCCGGACGGGGGTATATTCATTTCTGCAGATTATTCCTGTGGATACTTGTTACTCTTTCTAACTCTTAAGAAGAATAAGAAAACAATAACAAGTGCTGCAATAATCAATACAGACACACCAGCAAAAGCAGCTGGATGATTTTTTACAAATGTAATAAATCCAGATGGGTTTGCCTTTTCCTCGTTGGCTTCAACCTGTCCAGCAATATACTCTGTATATGTTGCTGTTGCAGTGATATCATATTCTGTTCCACCAACAGGATCATTTACAGTAGCTTCATATTTTCCTACCCAATTATATGCATTTGCATCTGCAGGCAGATTGTAGTCGCCACCATATATAACTTCATAATCATTTATAACCCTGTTTCCAACAGCAGCAGCCTTGCGGCAGAGCACGCCATCTTCGTTTGTGTAAGCTTCCCCGTCCCATTCAATAGAATTTATTTTATAGAGTTCAGGGTCAAGGTTTAAATCTGAAAGAATCTCATCGGAAAACTGCATTACATCCGGTGTATTCTCATTATATGTTACTAATTTATCCTTATATCTGAAATAACGGCCATTAGTTACATAGAAAGTAATATCAAACTTAAACTCATCAGAGATGGCTGACTTAACAACCTTCTTTGATAACAATGAAAGTGTAACTCCGTAATCCTTTCCCGTTACCGGATCAGTTACAGTAGTATTAATTGTATCTGAGATAGCCTTATCTCCAGTCACCTCGTTGTAATTTAACGTCTCTTCATGGTACTGAGTTCTGCCTGCTACACCTGTTGCATCTTTTTCTACGCCTGTAAGTTTATAAGTGATACCATCTTTTTCAATGGTCTCGCCAAACTCAGCATCAGCATATGTTGTAAGTGCTGACTTCATTTCTAAAGTCTTTGTAACATCAGCAGGAACTTTTTTCTCAATCGCGTCGTATTTTACATCTGATAACTGATATGTAACGCCATCTTTTTCTACTGTCTTATCGAAGTTATATTCCTTCTTAGCGTCCTTATCTGTATACTTTTCTGTTACCTTATAGCTTTCTGCAGCATATGTGTCGGTTGTGACAAAAGCCAAACCAGCCACGATAACCACTGCAAATATTCCAAATAATTTTACGATACCTTTTCTGTTTTTTCTTATTGCAACAAGAATCATACCAAGTGCAGATACAAACATTATGACAGCGTATACACGCACCATATCTGTATTTGAATCACCTGTCTTGACTGTCTCCTCATTGCTTGCAACCTCTCCGGCTTTGTTCCAGTCGTTTGTTGAATTATAAGCAAAGTTAAGGTATCCGATAATTGCCTCGTCCGTCATGGATACATGCTGAATTCTTGCAGAATCCTTTAATGTAAACTTAACATCCTTAGCAAGCTCAAATCCTGCAGGAGCTTTTACCTCTCTTAAGATGTATTCAACATCTGGAAGAAGTCCAAGTATTTCTGTAGCTGTACCAGTTGTAACAAATGGTCCATATACTACATTACCCTTTAAATCTAAAATCTCAAGTGTAGCACCATCAAGCTGCTTGATTATTCCTGTGGAGTCAAGCTTTTCGATATTTACCACAGACTTGAATGTAACCGTCTGACCCTCATCATTTATATCTGAATGAGTTGCAACCAGTACATTAGATGCAGCGTCGTATATATCCTCAAATACTACTACACTGAGTGAGTTAAGCTCTGCTCTTGTAAAGTTAAATACTACATCAACTGTTCCATCTGCTTCTTCCGGAGTAAATGTTACTTCAGATGTAATCTTACCGTCTGCAAGAGGTTTACCCGTAACCTTATCCATAAGCTTACCTACAACCTTGTATGTTACGCCTGGAATAAGATTTGTATACTCTACTGTATCTGTTATCTGAAGAGGAGTTGTATCATCTGTTCTCTTTGTGGCATCAACTACGGTTGTTGTATCCTTAGCTGTTGTCTTTAATACAGGATAATGCACGCTCTGATCTTCATCATTAATATCTTCATGTGCCGCTACTTCGATTCCATTGTGTATAAGTTTTTCAAATACCACGATAGTCTCTCCACCGAGTAATGACGAATCAAACTCAAATGTCATATCAATAGTACCATCTTTCTTATCAGCAATGAATGTCTTAGTTGCTGTTATCTTGTTACCATTAGCATCAAGTAAAGGACTGTTAGTGTCCTTAACCATTAAATGTCCTGATACAGTATACTCTTTGCCTACAATCAGGTTCTTATAGCTTACTGTATCAATTATTGTGGCATTCTTCTGCACAGTTCCAACATTGTTTCCGGTATTCTTGTCAATAGCCTTAGTCTTTAAATCAATATAGTGTACCGACTGCTCTTCATCTGTAATGTCAGAATGAGTTGCTACAGTCACATTATTGTATTTAAGGTCCTCAAAGCATGTAAGAGTGTTATCACCAAGTAATGATGAGTCAAACTTAAATACCATATCAACTGCACCATTGGCTGTAGTTGCTGTAAATGTTGTCTCAGCTGTTATCTTATTGCCATTTTCATCAAGTAATGGTTCTCCAGTCTCCTGTACCATAAGATAACCGCTTACTGTGTATGTAGTTCCCACAATAAGGTTTGTGTAATCAACTGTATCAATAATTGTAGCTGTCTTAGATACTGTACCTACATGATCCTTTGTCGCACTGTCTATAGCTCTTGTCTTAAGCTTTGGATAGTGAACAGTCTGACCCTCATCATTTATATCAGAATGAGTACCGACTTTAACACCATTGTAATACATATCTTCAAATACAACCACTGACTGACCCTCAACAAGTCTTGAATCGAATGTAAACATCAAGTCGATGCTTCCATCCTCTTCTGTTGCAGTGAATGTCTTTTCAGCTGTTACTTTGTTTCCATCAGCATCAAGTAATGGCTTACCTGTTTCCTTAACCATCAGATAACCACTTACTGTATATGTCTTTCCAATAATAAGATTATTGTACTTAACTGTATCAATAACTGATGCTACTTTTGAGACAGTACCAACATGACTGTCTGTTATTGTATCCTTAGCTGTAGTTCTTAACTTAATGTAATGAATTGACTGCTCTTCATCCCCTATATCAGAATGGGTTGCAACCTTTACACCGTTATAGAAAACATCCTCAAATACAACCAGTGTCGTATCTTCAAGAAGTGATGAATCAAATGTAAATGTCATATCAACACTTCCGTCTGATGTTTCAGCTGTAAATTTCTTTTCAGCTGTAATCTTGTTTCCATTAGCATCTAGGAATGGCTTACCGGTATCCTTATCCATTAAATATCCTGATACATTGTATGTATTTCCAACCTTAAGATTAGAATATATTACTGTATCTATAATGGATGATGTAGCAGCAATCGTTCCTACATGGTCCTTAGTCTTGCTATCCTGTGCCTTTGTTCTTATCTTAGGGTAATCTACAGTCTGATTCTCGTCTTTAATATCAGCATGGGTATATATTGTTACGCCCTCTTCTATTAAATCCTCAAATACAACAGTGGATTTTCCTTCTAGATTTCCCTTGAAGTTGAATTCCACCTTAACAATCTGTTCCTTGCTTTCAGCCTTAAATGTTGTTGTTCCTGTAACTTCATTTCCATTAGCATCAAGGAATGGCTGTTCGGTAGCCTTATTCATCAACTTACCATTAATTGTGTATGTCTTTCCCGGCATTAAGTTGTCGAGATATACGCTATCAGTGACTTTGTAAGACAAGTCTTCATCATATGAACCCTGGTTATCCCCGGTCTTATAATCTGCAGCTGTTGTCTTAACGATTATCGTCTTATCATCAACGAATACCATATCGAAGTCCTGTGATGGAACATCTCCATAGCCTAATACCTTTGAAGCATTTACTTTCTTTGTCTCAAATGTGTTTCCGTATCCGATTGGAGAATAATCTTCTCTGACCTCATATACATATCCAATAGGAAGATCATATGCTGATGATACAGCTCCGTTCTCCCCTGTTGTCATTGTTTCTATAAGGTCGCCTTTCTTTACAAGGACAGCTCCGTCGCGTGATTTAATATCTGCTGTTGCATATATGCCAAACTTTGCTCCGGCGAGTGGCTTTGAATCTTCCTTGTCCTGCTTATGTGCTGTTACATTTACTTTCTGTCTTGAGTCTGTTCTCACTACATCTGTAAATCCGACCACATTGTCGCCATCAGTTGTAACTTCTATCTTATGTACCGTGGTGTCAAGCATGTAGCCGTCTGCCGCCTTAGCCTCTCTTATATAATATGTTCCGGCTTTATACTCATAAGCTGATTCTGCATATCCTCCATCCTTCGATGTGATCTGCTCTATAAAGCCTGCGTCTGAACAATCTTCATCTGCGTATACCTGGTAAGAGCATCCGCCGATGTATCGCTCTTCATAAACAAATCCTGTGTCTTTATTGTATCCGGTTAATACTTCACCTTTCTTATAAAGTCGGAGTTTGTTTAATTTCTGTATATCAGTTGCGCTTACCTCATAGGTCTTTGCGTTCTCACTGATTGATACTTCCATGTCCTCCATAAATGTGCAGTTTGGCGCGCCGCTTATCTGATGAATGACATAGTTGCCATATGGAAGGTCTTTCGATGTTGCTTTTCCATCTGCCCCTGTTCTTAAGATATCCCTCTGGGCTTCTGTCGCATTGTCATAACTTCCAGCTCCCTTATAGTATATCTGGAACTCTGCTCCTTCCTCCGGTACATTCTCTGTTAATGATGATTTCTGTGCTGTCTTTACATAGCTTCCACCATCTTTGATTGCTGTCATCTTCTTGGTAAGTGATACCTTTCCTTTGACTTCCTGCTCAAGATGGATTACTGTACTGTCCGCCTCCTGGTAAGAGGTGGCATTGGTCTGCTTTACACCATTAACATAACAACTCTTATCAAAAATATTTGTTACAAATACTGTCTCATCAAGCAGATATCCCTCTGGTGCTTCATACTCCTGAATAGTTATTGTTCCCATCGGGAAAACAACTTCGCCATCTTCATCTTTAAATAATGTATCTCCACCTATGTAGTTTTCACTATTTCTAAAATTAATCCTGCCATCTGCTCCTGTCTGAGCATAGTAGGTATACTTAGGTGTCTTTCCTGAAGTCGCAGGGTCGGTAGTCATATCTGTATCATAATACTTAATGACATATTTTGCTCCCTTAAGAGTACCTGCTCCGTTAGATACGGAACCTGTCTCTTTGTTTACTTTCCTTAAGAGAATTGTTACAGGGTCAGTCTCTGGTGTATCCGATATATCACATGTTACTGTGTCAGAACCGGTAATTGTTACTGACTCGACAGAATCATTAATAAGGAATCCTTTAGGTGCTCCGGTTTCCTTATAGTAATAAGTCCTGCTTTCGCCTTCAAGGATATCACCTGTCGTGTAGGTATCCGTATAACCATCACTGTTAGTTGTAAGCCTTGTTACAAGGTCTGTACATTCAGCGTCGTTATATACCGAGATTTCTGCACCCTGCAGACTATAACAATTGTTGTTATTACTGATACTGTCATTGGATGAGTATTTCCTGAATCGGAAATTTCCATTGTAATAAACCGGTGCCGGTTCATCCCAGAAGATACACAAACTCTGGTTTACACCATCATCGTTTGACAGGAACTTGGCATAACAGTCGTAATCACCACTGCTTAAGTTGTAAGCATATGAATACAGCTCCATGCATAAGTCATATCCTGCACTACCCGGACCGCCAAGGAATGTACCGCCAATAGCCGGCTCATTCCACGAAGGATCATCCAGTGCATAAGCGACAGTATGATGTGCAATAATCCATCTTAAGTCATAATCATAATCACTTAACGGACCTCGTGATGCTCCGCTTCCGACCGAGAAGAAAAATACCCTTGCTACTGTATCATTGACATATGTACCGCCATCTGTAAATGTCGAACCTATACTCGGCTGCGTCTTGTGTGGCTCTGCACACATAGCCTTAACAACATCCCCATCAGGTTCCTCAACACTGAATTCCCAGCTCTTCCAGTCACCCATTCCATTATCAATACCGCTGAATACATCAGCATATGATACACCATTATCATAATCGACAAGCGTATATCCTTCTGCTTTCGCAACCAGAGGTTCCATGTTCGAGATGACTGTAACAACAGCCATTAAAGCTGCTGCGGCACCTGCACTAATCCTCTTAAGAAAATCTTTTCCTTTTCTTAATCGTGTTTTCATCTTTTCTCCTTTCCCACAATATTAGCCAGACTATAAAGCCCTCACGAGTGGTGTCCGTAAAGAAGCTGGTAACATTCTCAACAGTTCGTGTTTTAGCTTTCTAGTCATTATGGCATATGGTTATAGTAGCACAGGTCAAACTAAATTTCTAGTATTTTTTACCCCCCCCCTGACAATTTTTTACATATTTCTACATCAGTATAAGAATAGTTTTTAACATAAAAAAGAACTGCCAGAAAAATCCCTTTTCAACAGTTCTTTATCACTTATTATTCAATTGTATTCAGTGGTTATTACTTGGTTTCTCCGCAGTCACATTCGTAGTGGTCTATTACCTGTTCGTTCCAAGCTTCTTTGTCTGTTATGGTTACTGTTTCGTAATGACCTTCTTCATCGTGGTGGATGTAGTGATCTAATCGTTTCACCTTTGTATTAAACATACAACTTCCACCATCATCTAAACAACCATACTGATGTTCATCTAATGCTGCGCCAGAATCATATTCGAAATTAGTTATTCCCAAATTCTTACATCTCTCGCAGTTTCCTACCTTACAATTATTGCAAATATATACAGTTTTATATACTGCCTCATCCCAAGCAGCCTTATCAACAACCCACCTATCCTCGTCATGAGTTACAGCCTCGTGGTGTACTGTCGTGTATACCGGCTTCCAGTTGTGAGTATGAGAAGGAGTGTCTGGAGTTGATGTGTTTCCGTTGCTGCCATTGTTATTGCCACTGTTATTGCCACTGTTGTTGTTATTGTTGTTATTATTGCTGCCATTGTTGTCACTGCCGTCACTGCCGGAACTGCCGCCATTACTGCTACTTCCACCGTTATTGCTACCAGATGAAGAGCCGTTGCCGTCAGAATTTCCAGAGCTTCCATTACCACTGTCATTACCACTGCCATTATTGTTATTTCCATTATCAGGAATTTCAATAATTTCATCAGCCTTTGGTACCTTATTCTCTGCCGCTGCGGATGAAATGGCTTCTGAGGCTTTCTCATCTGTTACTGTTACGGTTTTATTTTCTTCTGTTGTGAATCCTCCGGCACTAATCTCTGTTCTGTTTCCTTCGCTGTCGGTTACTACAACAACCTTTTCTCCATTATCTTTAGTTTCCACGATACCGGCAACCTCTACCGTGTTACCATCAGCATCCTTTACTGCTACCGTTACCTGCTCCTGATTAGAAGCAACCTTTTTCTTATCGTCCTTACTATCACCTGCCCTGCTCTCCTGCTGAATACTTGTATCAACAGTCACTTTCTTCCTGCCGCATCCGGCAAATACCATTGTACATAACACAATAAGTGTCATGGTTTTAAATAAATTCTTTTTGTTCATAGTGTATACCCTCGCTTATTAGTAGTGAAGATATACTTATAATTTCTATACAGGATGATTAATTGTGGGATTCTATCCTGTAATTAAAAAATATATGATATTTTGTAATTTTTCAAGGAGCAGACTGCACAAAAAATGTTACAGAAATATTTTTGAGGTTACATTTTCAAATCAGACATACTTTATTGGGGAAGATATAGCCGAACAGCCAAGAAAGGAAAGAAATCAATCCATTGACAATTTTATTCTAATGTTTTACTGTTAACTTGAAAAAGATGCTGCCGTAAAACAAGACGGTTGCTCTGAAATTTTGTTAATTGCAAAAAAGTAATCGTCATTCCGTTGCAATGGGACGATTACTTTTTTTCTTTATCTATATCTCTGCCGAGCATATATCCGGCACCACCGCATAATGCGATTAGCGCGAACAATGCCTCATAGCTTAAAGTTATCATGATTTCTCCTTATCTGTGTAACTACGGCCCAATTTACCATCTATGTTGTAAACTGGGCTTGTACTCCCAGATGGAGAGCAACCATCCTACCGTTTTTAGCAGCATCCTTGTATATTCTATTAGACGATATATATTGTGTCAAAGACGCAGAAAAACTGCCAGAATACACATATGTGTATCCTGACAACTCCATGTGTAACAGCCTATTCTTTCTTTAATCCTCATAGTGTCCCCTGCACGCAATTATCCATAAAAAACCATTTTCGTCTATGTTATATACAAGCCTGTTTGCTTCGTCTATTCTTCTACTCCATGCTTTTCTATGTTTTAGCGGTTCTGGTTTTCCTATTCCCTGGGATACCCCCTCTCTTTCTATGCTCTTCACCAATTCATTAATACGCTTCAATGTCTTCTTATCCTGCATCTGCCAGTACAGATAATCATCCCATGCCCTATCACTCCACAGCTTCTTCATCATTCCTCCTCTATGAGTTCATGTTCCTGCCCTCTTCCAGCTTCCAACTGTGCCATTCCTCTGTCAATCATTGAAAGATATTCCGCATTTCTGGCAGCCTTTTCAAGCTGGTTGTATTTTTCAAGACTCATCATCACTACATTCTTTTCACCTTTACGGGTAACTATAACTGTCTCACTAAAATCAGTTACCTTGTCACAATAATCCTTAAGATTGTTTCTAATTGTTGAATAATTAACTGCTAACATATATATGCCCTCCCTTTATGTTCAATATATTGTACAGTTTATTGTACTTTTATTTTATTATATTATTATGCCAATGTCAATCTGTTATATACAAAAAACTGCCAGAATACACATATGTGCATCCTGACAGTCTTCCCACTAAACTGCAATAACATACTCATCTTCGGAAACCGGAGTACATCTTACTTTAAGCACTCCCGGGATATCCCTCTCATGCTCTCTGCAGGCATCTTCTGCCTCTTTCAGACTTTCGTACTCTTCTGTGGATAAGCCAACACCAGCATTCTCCCACGCTTTCCTTTCCTTCTGATAAGCAAATGTTATCATTTTGATCTTAAACATAGTTTTCTCCAATCCCAGCATGTCCCTGTGCGGACATACTGATAAAAATATGTCTGCACAGGACAACCTCTGGAAGAGGATTTTTACTGCAAAGAAAAACTATTTGCCGTAATTGCTGTAATACTCTTCTATCTGTTCTACAGAATCAAATGTCTTACAACTGAAAGGGCCTTTATGAATGATGCAATCATCCAGACCTTTTCCATATGATTTATCCCAGTTAAGGACAGCAGGCTTGACACCTTCTTTTAAAAGCCTCTTAACGAAGCCCCTTTCAGATGCCAGAACCATCTCATTCTCTGCCTTATCCGCATCAAATGCGACAGCAAAGACTTCAACACCTTCTTTAATCAGATGTTCCAATATGTTTTTTCCTACTCTCGTATCAAAGAGTTTAGCATAGGAATTAACACCCGGCACAATGACAAAAGGCGCTCTCAGTGTATAATTGCCCAGGTAACCTTTTTTCTCCCCCTCGGTGAATATACACATGAATTTGTTATCTTCCGATCTCTCTACAAGACCCACGATGCTCGGACCCTCTGTACCCTTTTCAAATCTGTTTGTAAGGGTTCCAGCTTCATAGTCCCGTACTTCGTCGTAAGAAGACAATCCTCTGTACTTTCCGGAGCAGCGGTATTTCTTGTCCTTTTCCGTGACAAGTGAACCATCAAACTCCTCTCTTTTAACACCGCTCCACGATACGAAACGGCGTTTGTTGTCTTCTCCGGTAAAATAAAGCCCTTTCTCTTTGTCAAAGCTGTATTCCTTTGACACATCAAGAAAATTCATTCTTACACGGATACGGACAATCTGACCAGCCTGATTATACAAAGGAAAACCTATACCGCTCCTGGTGTACAGATCCCAGTAGCGCTCACCCTTTTTGTCAGTATGAATATAAAAACCGGGAATTCCCTCTGGTTCACCACACTGTCGGATGACCTCACAGACAGCAGTACTCCTTCTGACTGAATTATCAGCTGGAAGATACCTGCAGTTCTTGTGCCAGCCCCTCTTCCAGTCTTCTACTGGAAAAGAACACAGCAATGAGCTGTTAATAAGCTCTTCAGGCCACCCTTCTTTTCTCAGGTATTTCCTGCCCTCCTCATTAAGAGGGTACTGTGCAATCAAGGCTCTGTAAAACCTGTCAAGCGTTGCATCATCCGCGATGTTGCAGATTCCAACAGGAACAAGGTCTTTTCCGGAAGAGCCAGGACCTCTTAACGCATCCTTGTTATCAGCACCCTTCTGCCATACTTTAAATCCGGCATCCCTGGCAGCCTTAACATTAGATGCTTCGCGGTATATTCCGTTACACCCGTCATTTGATGTGGACAACAAAAGATAGAATCCACCATCTATTTTTGACGGGGTATCCCCGCCGGGATTAATAACCCTGCCATCAAGATATCTCTTGCAGATGTAAACATCCCCAAAACCATCTTCTGCAGGTATGTGGCAACAATAATCGCCTGTTCCACATATAGGACACGGCTCCCTCTTTGTAACCTCAATGTAGCCATTTGCCATAACAAAATCCTCCTTCCTTTCGTACTTGTTGTTGTTTTTTAGAATAAAAAAAAGAGTTTCCTAATCGGAAACTCCCATACAGAGACTATTTGTCTCGCCAATATCAAATATTATTTAATACCAGCTGTAGGTTTTACATGCTTAGCGAACACACAAAACCTACCTCCCTAAATTGGGACAGAATGCCAAGGCACTCAAAAAACGATAAAAATAATATAGTATTATAATATATTCATTCACTCCAAAAGTCAACATTTATGTCAATTCTATTCCTCTTCTATTAATACAAAACATTATGATGGGGTACATCAAAATCATACTCTAACAATGGATTTCTGGCTCTTTCCGCATCACAATATTTATTCTCAACAATATAATTAACGGCTTCTCCGCTTCGTTCATACCATTCAGCACCATATTTATCAATAAGAGCTGTTTTAATCTGCTCTTGAGCATCGTAAAGCTCTACATCATTTTTGATACATTCAAATGCTATATTCTTTATTGATTCTGCTACCTCTGTATTTCCCATTATTTCTACCTTTCCATTCAAAAGGCTTGTTTGTTTAAAATATTCTGGTGGAAACATATACAAATTCCTTTCATAAAAATTGTTACATTTTTGATTAGATTGTAGCAAAAACTATTTATAAGTATACAAATTATAGAAGTTAGCTATTACAACAAAAATAAGAACACCAGCTGTGAATATCCACACTGCTAATTTAACGATATCTGCATCAAGATTTCCAATTTTATCTTTCAAAACACACAATTTGCTAGTTTTTCTCATCTCTTTCTCCTTCTCCAAATATTATATCTTTATAATAAGTCGAATTGCATTCTACAACTTCTAATTTCATAGCAGTACATAGTTCTAACCATATAGGTTTATCATAAATCCTGGACCTGATTGCTTCCATAGGTAAATTCTCGCACTGCCCAATCACAATTAAATCAGTATCATATTCCAATTTATTTACAATATTTTTTTTATTTATTGCCTTTTTAATCTCAGGCTGTTCCTCATACACATATATTTTTATTTGAGGACTTTTGTTTATCACCCTTTCTAATTCATCAATAATTTCTGTTGTTTTACCCCCACCCACTTTTCCAGTAAATATTTTGGAATTTATTTCTACTTTAGTTACTTTATCTACCTTTTTTTCACTTTTTTTATCAGTGCATACATTATAAATTATATACCTCTCATCCTCTAAATCAGTATCATTTATCACAGATTCAGCTAAACCATTATCAGTGCATAATATTACAAAGTTATGAGGAACGTATATATAATTTACAAGATTTCTAATATCGTCGTTATACCCAAACGGAAGGATATCTAAATCTATTTTCATAGAATGTTCATAACTAAGCACTATTGGTTTATTGTATACTTTCTCAAACATAGTGCACAATTGAATCATATCTTTCTTTGTAAAATAAATGGTCTTTTCAAACCCATACCTTAACTTATTACATATATACTCTATATAATCATCTGAATTTTCAAATACTCCTTCTTCAATTTTCCGCTTCAGTTCTTCCTCCGTGAATGGCAGATAACAATAACTTTTTATTGCCCCTATCTTCCCACACACATTTTCAAATGCATAGATGATAATACCAGCTATGCATATAATAACCAAACCGCACACCATTCCTTTAATTACTCTTGTACTCATATTACCACTTTTTAATACAGCATTCCCTATAATCCCCGCAATAGTAAAATACAAAATACCTGCCAATACCATAATAAAATCAGCATAATTCCGTATCAATTCATCAAGAAACGATTTCTTCCTGTTACTTACACCATTCATACTACTCTCCTCCAACTCTGTATTTTCCAAATTCCTCGCCATTTATCATATAATGTCCCTTATTTTCGATATGTTTGCCATCTTTATTTAGAATCCTTCTTAACTTACTTTCATTAATATTTAACTTTACGCTTGCTTCTTTTATGGAATTGTACACTTTACCGTTAATAAATACTACTTTTCCTTGCTTCGTTATTGTTTTATTGGCTTCAACAGCTTCCTCTATGCTCCATCCCTGTCTCAAACGATTATTTAATAAGGATTCGTCAATATTTAATGTATTGCACAATTCCCTTATTGAAGAAAACTCAACATTATTGTAAATAACCTTCCTACAATTTAATTTATCCTGACTCAATGCCTCTTCAATACTTAGCCCTTTTCTCAATCGAGTTCTTAATGTTACAGGCTTAATACCAAATTCATCTGCCAATTTTGCAATTGACTCATAACTCTTTCCTTCAAAAAATATATATTTTTTCATATTTCACGACCTATTTAATCATAATACTATCTCTGCTATTACAATAATGTTGCAATAAAACTACATCCGACATAAGTCGGTTGTGAGCCATTCAACAGAAAAGTCTTTCTTTACGCCGTTGCAAACTCTGTCAAATTCTGCTTCGAATTCATCAAATGATTTTCCGCTTATTACAATTGAATGCTTTAATACTTTTATTCTTACCATGTTATATCCTTATTATTTTTTAAAAATTTGATTATCATACTCATCCTGAGAAACCTGAAGCTCTATCTCCTCATCATACAATGCTCCCCAGATTCTCCTTGTTCTAACAATTGATGATTTCGTATTTGATTCCTGATCTTTTACTGTAACATTTATTGTCTGGCTGCCATACCATGCTGTCCGCCTTATATTTTTATTTTCGTAATCAATCACCACAGTGTGGTATCGTCCGTCTTCAAAAAAAGAGCTTGATACTGAATCGTAAAATTCTGCTTCAACCGTCATTTTACCATTATTTACCTTTAAGCATACAAAAACACCTACCGCAATCATAATTACAATAAATGCCACAGGGGTTATCAGAACTCTGTTTCCATACTTATTTGTCAGCACAGCAGCTGCTACAAGTAAACCAATCGCAATGATAGTTGTTCCTGCAGTAAGCAGGAACATAAATTCGTCTAGTGGCATATAATACCTTCCTCGTTATTAATTTTCGCTGGTAAAACATTTTGAAAAATTATAATTATTAATAAAACTGAAACCGTCATCATTGTATATCTTAATCACCGAATCATATCCCTCTCTTCTAACCTTTTTCATATCAATATCATCGACATAGATATCCATATCGCAACGGCACTCTTCGCTGATTATAATATCTTGATTTATGGTAAGCTCAAAGACAGACTTTGCTATCTCTCCGTTATCGTTAATCACAGGCTGATTAGTTGTTCTGTCATAAAGGATCATTTCGGCTGTATATTTGCCAGGCTTCATATTAGAAATTTTTTCTTTCATAGTAATTAAAGTTCTGCCTTCAGTACTCTGTTCACTTATTCTGTTAATTTCTATAGGATTTAATATATTCTTGTCTAACATCACAGTTGAGCCTCCAAGTATTATTGCTCCAAGTATAATACCTACACAAAACAGTCTTTCAAACTTAGGTTTTTTCACTTTTAAAAGAAGAACAATTGACATTATCATCATTATTAATCCTATTACAAATCCTATTAAATACAATGTCTCATGATATATTCTCATAATTTCCTCCTAATAATTTTTTTACTATTTAGAATATAACCTATACTATATCAATAGTCAATTGACGCATAAAACAAAAAATGTTACGAATATATTACAGCCAACGCAGCTAGTAAACTACCCGACAACAAGTATCTAATTTTTTCTTCCTAAACTATCAAACTGAGAATATCGTACTTTTCTTTTCCAGCACCAGTTACATACACCAGATTATCCAAAACTGGGGAATTAT